>OHAC01003090.1_pt1 | contig 12218 bp, 13 predicted proteins | sample 1577051 | NCBI WGS metagenome assembly OHAC01 (sample SAMEA3541499, study PRJEB24748) | human gut metagenome | biome: human gut; feature: human-associated habitat; material: faeces | place: China | collected 2012 | reverse complement strand
CTCTTAGCACGGTAAAACGAATTATGGAGTCCTTGCAGAAAAAGGGATATATCCGCAGAGTGGATGGAAAAAGATATGGAAAATGGGAAGTTTTGGTGTAGCAGCATGGTTATAAAATGATCACCTATGTTTTTGCATAGGTGCCCTTAAAATCAATGCGCTTTCGCTTTGTGGTTGGCCAGGGTCTTACCAGCATTGCTCTTCGCAGACTTAGAAGAACTTTTAGATGCCAAGGTCTTACCGGCTTTACCTACCTTACCACCATGATGTACAGCCATGATATCCACCTCCCCCAATTAACCCTTCGGCGGGCAAGGATCGTTCCCATGGCTGTCTGCGGACTGGATACGTCCGTTCATGCCGTGAACAACGAACTCGGTGCCCTGATTTCGACTGATTTGTCTTCCAGCGTTTACAGCCTGCTGCTTGGTTGCAAAATGGCCGCTGGAACGCTGAGCGCCGCTACGCTTCACATCCCAACCTCCGTTGGAATTGTGAACAACATGATGAGAAGAACGTGCCATATTAATTACCCCCTATGTGCTTTCGGACAGCAAGTAGCACAGCCATCCGCATCAAAATAAATTTTCTTTGCCTGAGCAACAGCTTCCACTTTGCTTGCGAAGTAGCCAACATACTGCGTGCTACGGACACCAAGCTGAGCGGCGTGCTCCTTGGTATGGACTTCATGATGAAGGCCGGGATTTAAGGTCTGATTGTTGTTGATATAGTAATGTTTATACATAATTCTGCTCCTTTCGGCTTGACGGTGCAAGCCAGCCGTGATATTTTGTTAATGTACACATCTTGGATGAGCGGTTAATCTGTTGCAGCAGATTGCCGCTCTTTTTATTTGCGCATAAGGCATCACCTCCTTCAATGTTCGCATATTCGCCTGTTCGCTTCTTTCTGACACTCGGCTTGTATTAAAGGGAATCGGAAGATTCCCTTTAATTGAGATTTTTAGTTGAATGGGGGTGCATCAAACGTGATCATCTTCAGCGAGTTCAAGCGATAGCGCATAGCCTGCTTAGATACGCTGAATACATACGCCATGTCACAGATAATGCTCTCTACCATGTAGTCGCACGGAAGTGGGTATTTTGAACCTAAGTTGTTGCTTCGCTTTTTGAACTCGTCTCGAACCAGATTCTGCGGCATCAAGAACGCTGCTGCACACGCATTCGCCTGATATTCGATAAAGTCCAGTGAAGTTTTCAGACTTTTTTTCCCGCTTAATGCTCCCTGCGTTGTACTGTGAATAAAGTCAGGGGGATCACGGCGAAAACAGTTCTTGTGCAGAACTTGGTGAAACACTTCGTGCATCACGGTGAAGTTTTCACGCCCTCTATTATCCCCCTCAGTCAGAGTAGCATCAATGAGAATGCTCCCCTTGGAAAGATACAGCTTTGAAGGGCGCATACCCTCTCGATAGCAGGGTTCAGGCCACACCCACACGTAGCCAGCATTGAAAGCGGTTGCTCCGAGGATAGACTGGTCTGGGGTGATATACTTCCAGTCATAGTCAACACCTAAGCACTTTTCAATGACGGCGTATACATCGATGGGCTTCGGCTTTTTTAGCCGTTCAGGGTCAAATTGGGTCAAAAGCTTTTCGGCTTCTTTTTCCAACTGATGCGCAGAGTAGTTGTAATGGATCACGCTTATTTCTTACCTCGCTCTTGTTCCTCCATCATCTCGATGACCTTCTGCCATACTTCACTGGAGGCGTTATTGTCACGTGCCATACGAAGCGCAACACGGACATGCTCATTCCCCATGATGTACTCCGGCAGATCGGGAGATACTGTATTCTCCTTTTCGCCTGCGGCCAGATCAAACATGGTGTTGGTTTCTTCTTCGGACAGGCACAGAATACGGGCCAATTCATACAGCTTGTCTTTGTCAGGGGGATAGCGATTCCCCTTTTCAATGTCGCTCATGTATGCCGGTACAATCCCTAATTCGGCAGCCAGCCCACGTAGTGTCAGTCCACGGGATTTTCGCTTTTCGGCGATGAATTCTCCGAACTTGCCGTTCATAGTCCTTTCCTCCTTGATAGAAATAAGCATGTTCGCTAATTACTAACACTATTATACGCAGTGGTGCCGAGAAAGTCAACCACATTTTTTGAGAAATTTTTCAAAAGACTGCTTCGCTACTTTCATTTCTTGATATCTTGTTATATAATTGAACCAGAAATCTAATTTTTAGATATTTGATTTATATAGGAAGGGAGATAAGCATGGCTGTATCCTATAAGAAGCTCTGGAAACTGTTGATTGACAGGGATATGACGAAAACGATGCTCCGTAAAGAAGCTGGAATTACAACCGCAGCACTTGCGAAACTTGGTAAGAATGAAAATGTCAACACTGAGGTGCTTGTGAAAATCTGCAACACTCTGAAGTGCGACATCTCCGATATTATGGAACTTACGGATGAAAGGACAGGACAATAATGGAAAAAGCAAATTTTGGACAGATCGTTTCCTTTTTGTTTGGAATCGCAAATGACTGTCTCGTAGATACATATGATGTAGGAGACTACAGAAAGATTATTCTGCCTATGATGGTCATCCGCCGTTTTGATGCGGTTTTGGAACCTACCAAGGAGAAAGTTTTGGAAATGAAGGAACAGCTGGATGCTGCCGGTATTACCGACCAGGACGAAGCTCTGTGCAGCGTAGCGGGAGAAGCTTTTTGTAATAGCTCCCCTTATACTCTGTCGGATCTGAAATCCCGCACCAATCAGCAACAGCTGAAATCCGACTTTATTCTCTATCTGAACGGTTTTTCTCAGAATGTACAGGATATTATTAAGCGTTTTGAATTCCGTAATCAGATTGACAAACTCTCTGAGCATGACATTCTGGGCCTGCTGATCAGCAAGTTTACGGATTCTTCCGTGAATCTGTCTAACCGTCCGATTTGTGATGCCAAAGGCAATGTAATTCAGCCTGCTCTGGACAACCACACTATGGGCACAGTGTTTGAAGAAGTGATCCGTAAATTTAATGAAGAAACCAACATCACCGATGCAGGACGACACTTCACCCCTCGTGATATCGTAGAACTGATTACCGATTTGGCATTCGTTCCTGTGAAAGATAAAATTCAAAGCCCCACCTACCGTATCTATGACGGAGCCTGTGGCACAGGCGGTATGCTGACGGTTGCCGAAGGTCGAATGCAAGAAGTGGCTAAGGAATTCGGCAAGAAAGTTTCTATCCATCTGTACGGTCAGGAGAACTCCGACGAAACCTATGCTATCGCCCGCAGTGATATGCTGGTTAAGGGCGAAGGTGTACAGGCAAACAATATTTTCTTCGGTTCCACCATTTCCAATGATGGATTCGCTGGAGAAACCTTTGACTTTATGCTTTCCAACCCGCCTTTCGGCACACCTTGGAAAACAGATCTGAAGGCATGGGGCGATATTAAGAAGGATGAAATTACCGATACCCGTTTCCGTGTGAATTATAAGGGTGAAGACTTCTCTCTGATTCCCGATATTGGAGATCCGCAGATGTTGTTCCTTGCCAATAACATCAGCAAGATGAAGAAGAATACTGCTCTTGGCAGTCGTATTGTGGAAGTACATAACGGTTCTTCTCTGTTTACCGGAAAAGCTGGTCAGGGGCCGTCCAATTTACGCCAGTACATTCTGGAGCAGGATTTGCTGGAAGCCATTGTCGCAGTTCCTGAAAAAATGTTCTACAACACAGGAATTGGTACCTACATCTGGATTCTTGCCAACAAGAAGGAGAAACGCCGCAAAGGAAAGGTGCAACTCATTGATGCTACTTCTTTCAAGAAGCCGCTTCGCAAGAATCTTGGTGAAAAGAACTGTGAAATCGACAAGAACATCAGAGATTATATTCTGGAACTGTATATGGCTTTTGATCAGGCGGATGAGCGTTACAGCAAGGTTTTTGACAATTCTGAGTTCGGTTACTGGGAAGTTCCGGTCTACACGCCGCAGTATGATGAAAACGGTTAGCCGATTCTGGATAAGAAAGGTAAGCCGATAAAGCCTAACTCTGATAAGGAAATTGTACCGTTTACTTATGAAGGTGGTATCGAAGCATTTATCAAAAACGAAGTAAAGCCTTATGCCCCTGACGTATTTATCAAACCGGGCACAGAGAAGGTTGGCTATGAACTTTCTTTCACAAAATACTTCTATAAGCCCGTGCAACTACGCACATTGGCAGAAATTACAGCAGATATTCGTGCCATTGAAAAAGAAACTGACGGTCTTCTGGATGAAATCTTGGGAGGCTGATTATGAAAAGATACGAAATGTACAGGGCTGTACAGTCACTATGGAACATGGCATTTCCGGCGCATTGGGAAGTTTTTCCACTGTGTTCTATGGCCAAGGAGAAATCTATATGTAATTGTACCGAGTTGGAACTGTTATCTGTTTATTTGGATGCCGGTGTGGTTCCTTTTTCGAAAAGAACGGAAAAGAGAACCAACGCAACAAGTAAGGATCTTTCCAAATATCAGCGAGTCGATCCAAGCGATTTTGTATTAAATAATCAGCAAGCATGGAGAGGTTCTGTTGGTGTATCCAAGCACACAGGAATTACAAGCCCCGCCTACATTATTCTTTCCATGAATGATCAATTGACCAGCGAGTTCGCAAACTACCTTTTTAGGAGTGCGATTATGGTTGATCAATATCGGATTAGATCGAAAGGCGTCGGTTCAATTCAGCGAAATCTATATTGGCAAGAGTTAAAGCGTGTAAGTGTGCTCGTTCCGCCAAAAAAAGAGCAGGATCAGATTGTACGCTATTTGGACTGGCAGATTTCCAAAATCAATCATTTGATCCATGGTTATCAGAAGCAGATTAAATTGTTAGATGAAAGAAAAACGACAGTAATAAATGAGGCAGTAACACATGGCGTTCATGCTGATGTTGAAATGCAACCTGTAGAAGCAAACTGGGTTAAAGAAATTCCTGCACATTGGGAGTTCAACAAAGTTAAGCAACATTTCGAAATCAAGAAGCGCATTGCTGGCAAGGAAGGTTATGATGTAATATCTATTACGCAGCAGGGCTTAAAAGTAAAAGACATTGCCTCTAATGAAGGCCAAATGGCTGCCAATTACTCGAAATACCAGTTTGTATATCCTGGCGATTATGCAATGAATCACATGGACTTGCTAACCGGTTTTATTGGGCTTTCTGACTTTTTTGGGGTTACAAGTCCAGACTATCGAGTATTTTCTGCAATTGATGTTGAAAGAACCGATTTGAAATACTTCTTATATGTATTTCAGTTGGGATACAAGCGTAAAATCTTCTACGGACTGGGACGTGGTGCAGCCAATAAAGGAAGATGGCGTATGCCTGCAATAAATTTTAAGAATTATGATATTCCTGTTCCTCCGATTGAAGAACAACGTGAAATTGTTGAATACATTGAGCAAGAGACAGAAAAGATTGACTTGCTCAAAAAAGAAGTTGAAAAACATATTGAGTATCTTAGAGAATACCAAACCAGATTGATTTCTGATGTTGTGACGGGACAGATTGATGTTCGTGATGTAGTTGTCCCGGAATACACGCCAGAGGAAGATACGGAAATCGACACCGATGATACCGGTGAAGATGTGGAGGAGGTGGCAGAGGATGCCGAGTAATACAAAGGAAAATGGTTTTGAAACCTTGATTGTGGATACTCTGGTAAACAGCAATGGCTATGAACAAGGGGTCACAACCGAGTACAACAAGCAATGTGCCATCGATGAGGACAGACTGTTCCGTTTTCTGATGTCTACCCAGAAAAAAGCAATGGATGAGCTGCACATTCTGGACAGTGATTTGGAAAAAGACCGCTTCTTCAAGCAGCTGGATAAGAAGCTGAAAAGTGATGGTGTCATTGAGTTGCTTCGCAAAGGTATGCGCTACAAGCATCTGCGCTTGGATCTGTTCTATGTGCGCCCCTCTGTTCACAATCCAGAAGCCGCAGAATTATATGAAAATAATATTTTCAGCGTAACCAGACAGCTACAGTATTCCAGCTTCAATCCTCGCCTTGCATTGGATGTCTGTATCTTCATCAACGGCCTGCCGGTCATCACCATGGAACTGAAGAATCAGCTTACCAAGCAAAATGTGTCTGATGCAATCGAGCAGTACAAAAATGATCGTACTCCAGATGAGGTACTGTTCAGCTTCAAACGCTGCATCGTTCACTTCGCTGTTGACGATAATGAAGTAAGAATGTGCACGGAGCTGAAAGGCAAGAAATCCTGGTTCCTGCCGTTTAACAAGGGATTCAATGATGGTGCTGGCAATCCTCCGAATCCCAATGGAATCAAAACGGATTATCTTTGGAAAGAGATTCTGACCAAGGATGAACTATCCAATATCATTGAAAACTATGCTCAGGTGATTTCTGAGAAAGACGAAGACACCGGGGTTACAAAATATAAGCAGGTGTTCCCTCGTTATCATCAGCTTTCTGTGGTGAAATCCCTGCTTAGTGATGCAAAGCGAGATGGTGTGGGCGGACGCTATCTGATTCAGCACAGCGCAGGTTCCGGTAAGTCTAATTCCATCGCATGGCTGGCACATCAGCTCGTCACACTGAAAAATGACAGCGGCAAAGAGATTTTTGACACGGTTATCGTTGTGACTGACCGTATCAATTTGGACAAGCAGATCAAAGACACCATCAAACAGTTTATGCAGGTATCTGCAACAGTTGGTTGGGCGAAAAGTGCCAGTGAGCTGAAGCAGCTCCTGAACGAAGGTAAGAAAATCATTATTACCATCGTCCATAAGTTCCAGTTCATTTTGGATGATATTGGCGAGGTACATAAGGATAAAAACTTTGCCATTCTGATTGACGAAGCCCATTCCAGCCAGAACGGCAGTCTGTCTGCAAAGATGAACATGGTGCTTTCTGGTAGCGTCTATGACGATGAAGATGATCTTGAAGACAAGATCAATACAATCATCGAGGGGCGCAAGATGGTAAAGAACGCAAGCTATTTTGCGTTTACCGCAACACCGAAGAATAAGACGTTGGAAATGTTCGGTAAGAAAAAGCGGTTGCCCGATGGAACAACAAAGCCGGAACCGCACTATGTTTATACCATGAAGCAGGCTATCGAAGAAGGCTTTATCATGGATGTACTGCGTTATTTTACGCCAGTGCAAAGTTATTATAAATTGGCGAAAACTATTGAGGACGATCCGCAGTTTGACAAGAAACGAGCACAGCGATTGCTTCGTTACTATGTGGAATCCAATCAGTATGCTATCCACGAAAAGGCTAACATTATGGTTGAGCATTTCCATACAGAAGTGATTGCCAAAGGAAAAGTCGGCGGTAAGGCCAGAGCCATGGTTATCACCAGTTCCATTAAACGTGCCATCGAATATTACAAAGCGATTTCTAAGCTATTGGAAGAACGCAAGAGTCCCTTTAAAGCGATTGTAGCTTTTTCCGGTTCTGTCGAGTATGAGGGCAGACAAGTTACAGAAGTGGATTTGAACGGATTCCCGAGTGCTAAAATCGAAAAAACCTTTAAGGGTGATCCCTATCGCATTCTTATTGTCGCAAACAAATTCCAGACAGGTTTTGATGAACCGCTGCTGCACACTATGTATGTAGACAAAGGCTTGGCCGATATTAAGGCAGTTCAAACACTGTCCCGCCTAAATAGAAGCCACCCTGACAAGAAAGACACGTTTATTCTGGATTTTGTCAACAAGCCTGGAGTCATCAAAGATGCCTTTGACAAATACTATAAAACCACGATTCTGTCTGGTGAAACCGATGTGAATAAGCTGAATGATTTGATTGATACTATGGAATCTATTCAGGTTTACAGCGATGCTGACGTTGATACCTTTGTGGAGCGGTATTTGGCAAATGAACCTCGTGAGCAACTTGACCCCATTCTGGATCGATGTGTCGAAGTCTATAAAGGTTTGATTATTGAAGATCAGATTGAATTTAAGAGTTGTGCAAAGACTTTCGTGCGAACCTATAATTTCCTTTCTGCGATTTTGCCGTATGGCAGTGTTCAATGGGAAAAACTTTCCATTTTCTTGAATCTTCTCATTCCTAAACTGCCCAAGCCGGACGGTGAGGATTATACCGAGGGTTTGCTTGAAGATGTGGATTTGGAAAGTTACCGTGCAGAAGCTCAGCAGACGATGCGGATTCAGCTTGAGAACGAAAATGGCGAAATCGATCCCATTCCGGTTAGCACCAGTGTGGGGATTGATGTTCCAGAATTGGATACGCTCACAAATATCTTGAAGGACTTCCATGATATCTTCGGCAATATCGAGTGGACAGATGAAGACAAAATCAAGAAGCAGATCAACGATATTATCGAAAGTGTCCGCAGGGATGAGAAGTACAATAATGCAATGCAATTCTCTGACAAGCAGAATGCCCGTGATGAAAGTGATCGTGCTGCCCATGAAGCGGTCATGAACAGTATGCAAAGCGGACTGGAATTGTTTAGAGAAGTTCAGAACAACCCGTCCTTTAGAAAGTGGTTGTTTGATAGTGCTTTTAATTCCACCTATCAAAACAACAATCAGCAAAGAGTCTAAATTAAAAGGAGAGTGTTCTTTCAGTGCATGAAAGGCATTCTCCTTTTCTTAAAGTATTTCTGGATTTTGTGTAGCTTGGAACAATTATAAACTCAGTTAAGGATGGGAAAGAGAAAGATAGAGGAATTACCTTATGAACTTTAGTGAAAATAAATTACCATCATCAATGGAAGAACTCGACGGGTATTGGAAGCAACATGTGCAGGAAGAATTTAGTTTCACCGAAATCAACATTCACAGGGGAAAAATAAATTATAACCTTCCTGTAGACTATTTTGACATGACAGATAATGTAGCTGATAAGATCGCTTTCATTGGAAGACGCTTCGGTTTTTATTCACAGCCTGTCTCAATGATAGATTTTGAAGTGAATATCTTTGGCGAAATAAATCCAGAAACTCAAATTGGAGGGCTTCTGAGTAGTATAAAACACCTTCGTCCAACAGCAGATGTTTATGGATTTTTCGCTAAATACAAATATATAGACAAATCCGTATATTGCGCAATTACTGTATGTTACGTCGATAAAGACTTTGGATCAGAAATGGAAACAGCGGTATTCGAAATTAGTGAAGACGAAGGTGCATATATACTTCCGGTGGCAATTAGTAAGGAAGCTATAGACTACTATACATTTGATGATCTTGCAAAACTGGCGTACTGGTTAGGAAATTTGTGGGTGGGCATACAATATGAAGTTAATAATCGCCCGGAAGAAATCCGTATTGTTGAGCAACATGGTCCTATTACAGCTGCACAAGAACAGGAATTACGTCAGGAAAAGAGAGTTGTTTTAATTAAGCGAATCATTCCCGTAGATGCAGATGGAAACGAAATCAAATATGAATCCACTGGATCTGGAAGAAAGTATACGCTTCCGGTTTGGGGTGTAAGAGGACACCCACGAACATTGGCTGATGGCAGGGTTACCTATGTGCGCCCATATCCAAAAGGCAAGGATAGAAAGAATCCGAATGCATTGGAGAGTAAGGAATATAAGTTTGTTGAAGAAAAAATAGATTCAGATACAGAAGCTTAGGAGGTAAGGAATGGATTACAACTATTTAAGAGAAGATTCTGATTTTCATAAGTGGCATAAGTACGCTCCGCTTGATACGCAGTACATAAAGTATGCGGAAAGTAATCCGTCAGTTATTGCGGTTGGGCATAAGTTGATGATGTTTATCAGGCTTATGCAAATGCAAGGGCTTCGTTTATGTTTGCAAATTCTGACAATTTTGGAGATATTTCAGGTCCAACTGAACTGAGTAGATTATGTACAAAAACACACTTTTTAACGAATGCTTTAATTGAATATGCGATTTGTTTAGATATCACAAAAAATTCAAAATATACATGGACACATTAATCGGCATTATGATCCCCGATGGATATTTGGATACAACGGTAAAGCTGGATGATGCCGTTGCAAAAATCTTCAAAATGAATAAAGCAACAGAATGATAAAGGGAGCACCCGACTCGAAAGGTTGGGTGCTCCCTTTATCATTTTAAATCCGCCGTATTACGGCGGGGATATAGCGAGTGAGGTCATAAACATTGATCAATCTACAACGAGTGGGCTCTTCGATATGATGGTTTTAACTAAAGAACCCAACCTATCGGGTTGTAAAAAAGAACATGGAAAAAGTGTAGAATAATTCTACCAGCCAGGCAATAAAAACTGTCGCTTGGTTCAGCTACAATTACTGCAAGAGCAACAGACGAACTTGAAGTAATGCTCAGTAAAAGTTCAGCTGCAAATGCGGAAAATTTAGATGTCAAAACGGAAACTAACACAAATCGTGATAGTTTTCAGGAGGGTCTTTCACTATTTGTCCATACAAATTCATTGATGAAGCCTTTATGCTAAATGCAGGAAAAGAAAATTGGCACTAATGGTGCCAGTAATCCGCACCATTGGTTCATAAATTTTTCTTTGGAAGTAGTTTATATTTTGATTAGAAAATCCGCCTGATTTGGGTGGGTAATCTGTCCGATCAGGTCATAAAAAGCAGAGTGGAAATTGCTAAAATAAATTCACAACCAGTTCTCAGAGATTGGGTAACCCATTCTCCAAGGTCATAAAAATTCACGAAAGGATTTGATAAGATAAGAACTGACATTAAATATCCGGTTTTTGACACGCCATACCCTGAAACTATGATGTCAGAAGAATTAAACTAATATCAAAAAACAAGAAATTTCCCTTAGGAACTAAGGGCGCACTTCTATACCGGTTATTCCATTCCGGTATGTGCGTTCTCCGAAGGTAAATGCTCCTGTGTCTGAACACATTCACATATTGCGGAATTGCATTCCGGTCAAGAGATAACTCTTGCGGCTACCGCCTATCTCTTTTTACATACCTTGCTTTGGGCAAGGATGAATAAAAGACAAGGAGCGAAAGAGAAATGGAGAACAAAGAAAAAATTTTGGCGCAATTAGATGCTACACGATTGAAGGTGAAACAGTATGAAAACAAGATTCAGCTTCTGGAAAATCGCAAGCGGCATCTGGAAAAGAAAACTGACTGCCAGCGCACGCAGCATCTTTGCAATATGGGCGGTGCCATCCAAAGAATTTCCAAAGAGGCAGACTCTCTGACAAGAGTAGAGTTTTACTCTCTGATGGAACAGTTTTTTGCACTGCTTGCAGTGCAGGAATTGGTGGACACCGCTGTGCAGAACCACGAGGCGGGAGGTGATTGCTAATGGCTTTGTATTATTTCCATGTAGAGCAGATCAAACGCAGCGAGGGGCGCACGGCTGTTGCTAGTGTTGCCTATCGTGCCGGTGAGAAACTGCATAATCTCTGGGATGGAGAAACCCACGATTATACCAAGAAAGGCGGCGTGATTCTTTTAGAAATTATTCTTCCAGAGTATGCGCCTGAAAGATTTTCTAACAGGTATACCCTTTGGAATGAAGTGGATCAAATTGAAAATGGAGAAATTAATGGAAGATGCCAAGAGGGAATTGAAAAGAGTGAGCGGAGTTTAAAGGTAGTTGGTAAGAAAAGGGGAGAAGTACAAGTGGCAAATTTTACTGCCATTTGTACTTCTTTTTACTACCACGATATAAAAAGTTATGATAAGATATATCGAGATAAAGTTTTAAGGAAAATAGGAGAAAACCTTGTAAAACCAAAGAAAAATGAAGTTTTGAAAGGATATAGGAAAATATGAAAGATAAGGTGAAAATCCTAATGGTTTGCCACGGCAGTATCCTAAGAAGCCTCGAAAAAGCCTGTTATATCAATGATTTTCATCGCTCAAACGGCGCTTACTACACCACGATTACACCATTTGTGGAAGAGCTTTGATGTGACAATCCCAAATTACACATTCTGAATAAAATGAAGAGGACATATCCACGGTGCCGGATATGTCCTCTTCATTTTTATCTGCGTTTCTTTTTGCCTTTCCCGTGCTGCAACTGTGGTCGTGCTTTCCCTCGCTGGTTGATTGGACTTTTCAAGTATTTGGACAGCTTGAGTATTTCAATCAGCGAGACGAATTGCTCTTTGGTGAGCTTGTCATAATCAATGCCAAAGGTAGCGAGGAACGAACGGACTTGCTTTTCCTCGGAACTGCCCTCAAAATTCATCGCATCCTGCAACTGA
>OHAC01003081.1_pt1 | contig 12265 bp, 9 predicted proteins | sample 1577051 | NCBI WGS metagenome assembly OHAC01 (sample SAMEA3541499, study PRJEB24748) | human gut metagenome | biome: human gut; feature: human-associated habitat; material: faeces | place: China | collected 2012 | reverse complement strand
TTCTTACCAAAAAGGAGTTATTTTTTACCAAAAACACAAACTATTTTACACTACCTGATTTTCTTTTTATGAAAGATGGACAGCCCATTTATGCTGATTCTTTTAACGAACATCTTAAAAATAAAGTATGCAAACCATTGAATATTCCTTATCGTTCCAGTCATCAGATCAGATTTACGATTACAACTATGCTTTACGAAGCTGGCGTTCCACTCAATCAGTTATCTACCATGCTAGGACATTCTGAAACGCGCACTACGTTACATTATATTCGGCAGCAGTCTGTTGATCCAAAATCAAGCACAATTATGATTAATACTTTGGACACAGATCTTTCAGACAGCAATCCGGCTAATCCATAATAAAAAATCCCCTGCTCAAATTACGACAAACAATGAGCAGGGGAAAATAAAAGTGTAATCAAGTGTAATCAAAATATTTAATAACGAAAAATGCGAGAAACATTGAAAAATCAACATTTCTCGCATCTCATAATCATGCCGCAGACCGGAATCGAACCGGACAGCACAGCCCAGAAACGTTGAAAGAAAGGGGATTTCAGGTACTTCATCAGCGGCTGTGTTCAAGTGTGTTCAAAGAATTTCTGTTATTTTATCTATATTCTTCAACCTCTTAAGTTTTTCAGGAAATACTGCTCTATTATTCCTTATTTATTTGTACTTTATGCAATACAATCTTGATATGATAGTATCTTTATATTAAATTATAATTACTGCTCCATCGGAGAGGTACTCTGGAAAAAATATTTTTAAATTACCTGTATCCATCTAACTTTAAATATAATTTCTTCAATATTTGCAAATGCTGTCTACCTCCTACAACGGTATCGTGGTACAATTATTTTACCAATATTTACCATCGGAGGATATTGTCTATGAATGAGAATATTAAGACAAGTGTTCACAAGTACTACAATACCAAAGTTCCCATTTTATCTCATTGGTCGACCACCAGAAATAAAGCGGCTACATTGTCACCAGAAGAATATGAATTTCTATACGAGATTGTCACTACTAATCCGGTGTATTCAAAAAAAGCAAAATTATTGCAGGACACCTTACATCATTACCAAGACAGAAAATCTGTTAATTCGCCTCTGCCCTTAATCTTTAAGCAGGCTGTTTACTTATTAGCTTACGACTTATGCAGGGGTGACTATTATGATGTTGCTCAGAAAAAAGCTCTTGAGGATGTAGGACTTGCTCACAACTCATTCAGTAAATGGTGGATGCACCCAAAAGAAGATTATTTATTAGCGCAACACTATAAAAATGAAATGCCTCTTTCGATGCCCATCTATTATCAGGGTAAGAAAAATTATGCGTTAGTCCATCTGGCTGATGAGCTCAGTAAACAAATTCATTATAAGACATTCGTAGATGTCTTTTGTGGTTCTGGTACCGTCACGTTAGGAATTCAAAAATATCAGAAACGAAATTATTACATGAATGACATTGCTGTTTCCCAGACAAACCTTATTAATGTTCTACGTGATAATAGTGAAGAATTTCTTCAGGCTCTCTCGGAATTAGTGGAGAAAATCAGGGAGTTTTCAGATGAAACCAGCCCAGACTTAACTGCTTCGTTTATGACTCTATTCCCTGAAATTTCAAACTGGAAAATTATTGCTTTCAAAATAATAAACCAAACACTTTCGATCCGAAAACATAATGAACGTATAGAGAAAGATGAAGATGAAGATAAAAAGAAAAAACCAGTGCCTAGAAATATTAAAGACATTTATCGAACTCTTCCCGATATATCTATCACTGATATATCTGTTGCAAATATAGAACAGTATATAAGTATCGAACGTATTAAAAAATATATGGAAGACTCCTCTACAAATATACAGCTTGCATTCTCTGAAGGGTTGAATGTTTTCTTTAAAAAAATTTTTAATGTCATTTCAGACAGTCCAATAGCATATGCAGTAGCTACTGTATATAATAGTACTTTTTCATCCCGTAGAAAGCCCCAAGAAGATTATCTTGAAACATTCTTCTCAACCCTGTCCTACTGGAAAAAAGTAATCAAGGAGTTCCAAAGTTTTAAGATCTCTACCCTTAATAAATACGATTATCTGGCTGTAGAGGATTTCAATAGTGAAGATACTCTCCTGTATATGGATTCTCCGTATGCTGCTACTGCCGGTTATAAAAATGCCAGTTACAAGATTGAAAATTTCCAGAAACTATGTGATACCTTAAAAAAGTTTCGCGGAAAATGGATTTTTAGTTGTAGAGCAGGTATCAATTATAAGAGTTGTGAGGAAGACACAGATGACAGTATAGACACAGAAGACACAGTATATACGATTGCAGATAAAGTCCCTTATATACGAAAAGTTCTGGACATGTATAAAGAATTAGCTCCTAATGTTGCATTTATCAGACCATCAAGCGTTACATATGAAGTCTATTTCGCACAGATGGCAGTCCCCAAAGAAGTAATGTTTTTTAATTTTCAAGCTACAGAACCTGACTTTAGCGCATTTTATAAATTTATGCACAAGGATGGAGAAAAACGTTCAATTGGTGCTGCGAAAAAATCTGTTTATCAAATTATCAGTTATGAGGAATTTTATCCATTAGCTCAAGAAGGTTTAGACCGTATGGATGGTACACGTGCTTGATTTCAGCACACCGCACAAGATTACAGTGCGGTGTGTTTTTGTTTGTACAACAAGTACACAATTGATATGAGTGGGGTATCAGATGTACACAAATTCATATAGTTATCTTTGTAAGACTTACATGTTGAACCACTTCCTCCTAAGAGGTATAGTACACACACCAAAAGAGGAGGACACAGTCATGAATGAACTTATGAAACAGTATACTTTCGGAGTAGAAATTGAATTTACGGGTATGTGCCGTAAAAGGGCGGCTACTGTAGCATCGAAATATTTCCAGAATGAGGCAGAGCATATCGGTGGTACTTATGATGCTTACTCAGTAGCAGATCAGCAGGGAAGGACATGGAAGTTTATGTATGATTCCAGTATTCATGCACAGCGTAAGAATGGGAACTGGGTATCAGACAGAACTTATAAAGTAGAGATGGTTACGCCGATCCTGCACTATCCTGATATTGAACTGTTACAAGAACTAGTCAGACAGTTAAGAAAAGCAGGCGGTCTGGTAAATGACAGTACAGGGTTACATATCCATGTTGGCGGAGAAAGCTTCACACCACAGCATCTGCGTAGCCTAATTAATATCTTCACTGCTAAAGAAGATCTTCTGGTACAGGCTCTTAAGATTGAGCCAGCACGCCAGAACTACTGCCAGAAAGTAAACAGGCAGATGGTGGAAGTCATGAATAAGAGAAAGCCCAGTACATTGGAAGAATTCGCCCGTATCTGGTACAAGGAACAGAATGCAGAAGGTACAAGAAATCAGCATTACAGTTCATCCAGATACCATATGCTGAATCTGCACAGCCAGTTCTATCGTGGCACCATCGAATACCGTTTATTCAATTCCACATTACATGCAGGAAAGGTTAAGGCTTACATCCAGATGGTACTTGCTATTACTGCTCAGGCTCAGACAGTAAAATATGCCAGCCCGATTAAGAGAAGTACCGATAATCCTAAATATGCATTCCGATGTTGGATGCTCCGCATGGACTTGATCGGTGATGAGTTCAAGACCTGCAGAAAGCATATGCTTGCATTACTTGATGGTGACAGTGCATGGCGAAACGGAGCCCCAAAATAAAGTACAGGCAGTGGGGAGAAAACTCTCCCCACTATACGAAAGGAGATACTTATGAATTATTATATAGCTTATGGAAGTAATTTGTATTCAGAACAATTTTACCATCGATGCCCTGATGCAGAACTTGTATCCAGTGGGGTATTGAGAGATTATATTCTGGCATTCTGCGGCAGTAATGGGAATGCGTTCCTTACAGTAAAGAAACAGTCAGGATGTGCTGTCCCTGTTGCAGTATACCGTATTAGTCCAAGAGATGAGCGTTCTCTGGACAGATATGAAGGATATCCTAACTTCTATATTAAAACACAGGCAGTAGTGGAAATAGATACAGGTAAAAAGCTAAAAGGAATGATGTATGTTATGAAAGAACAGCCGTATGCTTATCCATCTGAGTCGTATTTTCATACCTGTTCAATGGGGTATCAGGAATTAGGGTTTCCAGTAGATGTTCTGGAAGAAGCAATATCCTATCTGGAAACCAGTTCTGCAGTTGGGCATAACCTGCAGTTTTACCGTAAACGAGTGGGGTATTCACAGTCTAAGTTAGAGAGGTTATGTGGCTTCAGCAAGGGTAAGATCTGTAAACTGGAAACAGGCGAGCGTGACCTCAGAAGGGTATCTGCCGATGTTTACATTACCTTGAAGCGTAACCTGCGGTTTGATGACTCTTATATTTTTCTGGAAAATCCCAGAAATTAACTGCCCTGTTCCAGTAGTGTCCTAACCCTGCTACCGCCCTCATTCAGCAGGTACAGATTCCATTTTCCATAAATAAAAGCATTCATCTGCAAGCACAGCAGTAACTGCCCTACCGTCTGCATATATATAGGAAAGAATACTTTCCCGTTCTCCTGCTTTTGGTAAAAAATGAGAGATATCTTCGCAGAAGGGAAGTTGTGCAGTGCTGTCTGGCAGATGGATGCTTTTTTCTCATTTCAGGAATAAGGCACAGGTTTCAACCTGCCTACTGTCCTGCAGGAAGAGGCATAGCTGCTATCTGCAAAATGTATGATTTGTCTGTTTTAAGATATTGTTTTTCTTTGTCAGTATAAGGATTTCCGTATATATGAGTGGGGTACTGATATTATTATTTTGCTGTTCGATATGCTTTTCTTCTATCCTTATCCATTCTTATGGATTACACTTAGAAAGCAACCCTGTTTAGATTTCATATAAGATTACAGGATGAATAGATAACAGTTATTGCTACATACATAGTTCTTACAACAGTTATTATAAAGACAGTAAATACAACAACAGTCCTATATAAGACATTAGTAATGAATCCTAATACAGAATAGGATTCTTACATGAACAGTCAGTTGCAGAATAATGGATATCAGTAGATAAGAGAACAGCAAAATTAACAGCAAGATTAAAAGTTTACAGATAGAGAGTCAGTAATAAAGGTCAGGGTCAGTCAGGGAGCAAGATTAATATTAGTGAGTTTTATTTTCGAGTGGTGATTTCAGCCATACATAGTATTAAGAAATAGCTGTATTGTTAAGGCAGTGCAGAGATAGTGGTCAGGATATATTTCCAGATAAGTTGTACTGGTTCTGCCTATACTCAAAGTATGTAGGGTAGATAAGATTTCCATAGAGAGAGGAGAGCAGTTATGGTTACAGAGAGAGACAGAAAGCAAAGGGTAAGGGATCAGTCTCAGTAAGGGTAGATGATTCTGCATTTCGAGTATATCCAGTTATGTAGATACTCTCCCGATATGAGAAAACAGATACAGTTAGTAGCTACAGCAAAGGCAGAGAACAGATCAGTTAAGAAAGAAATCCCCAGCAATGCCATACAGAAATCCAGTAGGTATATTCTCCCAAGTATAAAGGTTCCACTGGTAACAGGTGTGATATAGGGTAGCTGATAAGCACAGATTCCCAGAGAGTACAGGCAAAGTCTGAGAAGTACGAATGGGGTATTCAATAGCCAGTCTGATAATAGAGGGTACTGACCAGATAGGTCTGATATCTAATCTCCTGCTTCTACTTACAGGATAGAGAGCAGATCAGAAACACAGAAAACAGTTCGAGTATATCCAGTTATGGTCATGGATGAGTAGGGTATTTTAAGATTATGCAGGGAACAGGGATACTGACCAGATAGGTCTGATATCTAATCTTCTGCTTCTACTTGCAGGATAGATAGCAGGTAAGAAACACAGGTATGATTCCAGATAGATACAGGCAGAGCCGTATATGAGTAGGGTATTCCAATAGCATCCAAGTATCAGGGGTACTGACCAGATAGGTCTTAATATCCTGATTCTGCCTATACTTACAAGAGATGTAGTAGATAAGAAACACAGAAATCATTTCGAGTATATCCAGTTATGGTCATGGATGAGTAGGGTATTCTAAGGCTATGCAAAGAATAGGGGTAGTTGACCAGATAGGTCTACTCTCCCATTTCCATCATGTACTTACAGAATAAAGAGTATCCAAGAAACACAGTTATGAATGATAAGACAGGCATTCAGGATTAAGTAGTAAGAATAAACACAGTCTATATAGGGAGCATACAGTTCCAGAACAGAGAGAAGAATGCCGTATTTCTGCGGTATCCAGATATGAGTGGACACAGTTATTAAATATTAGCCAGTATACTGGGTAGGGTATTGATAGACAATACATTGCAGTGTTACATATCAGGAATACGATAGTTTCTGGTAACAGATCGCAGTAGTCCGGCATTATTCCCTGTTATAAGTACAGATTTCAACATTCAACAATACATAACAAGGTGCAAGTAAACACAGTGATATTTTTATCGGGTATCAGTAGATACAGACATCCTTTACTTGATAAGTGGGGTATTATTCTACAGTATTACATTCAACACAGTTATGTGTTACATTGTCAGAATACTTTTTCAGATATTAGTTGTAGTTTAGTAGTAACTATGGTATGCTACAAGAAACGATATGGTAATTTCTATAGAGTGTATTTTCCCATTTACCTGCCTGAGTATTCAGCCCCCACCATAGGGTGTGGGTACTTCATTCTCAGGCAGGTGAATGGGGTATTGTATAGTAATTACAACAGATCAACATATAATGAAGAAGGAGGACAATCATATGTTGAACAAATCTATCAAAAAACTCTTAGCGTTAACATTAGTCACCGTTACATTAGTAACAAGCGCAATGCCAGTCAGTGCATCAACGCTGACACCGAAGAAGTCCCATAGTAAGGCAGAAATTACTGAATTTGTTGATTACTACAACGAAATTACGGACAGGTACACATTCCGTCCAGATGGATATATCCCAACCACAAGGAGTTTTGACCATGATTCATATGCATATCGGTCATGGCAGATGACAAAGTTACTTCAGAACACCCCAGGCATCACATCTGAGCAGAAAGCGGACATGAAGAAGGCAGCCAGTCAGTGGAAAAAATCTTATATGTCAGGACGTATGATTTATGTATATCATTATAAATGGTCATATAAAATGTATACTTATATTGATGATGGTAGAACAGCAAAAAGTTGGGCTTCTAAGTACAAAGCTAGGGTTAAGAAAACATACACTGAGGCAGATGCTTATCTTGCTAAGAATGCCAAATATAACCAGAAACTTGCAGGTGAACTAAGGAAGTTCAATAAACAGCGTTTTAACATTTACAACAAAGCCATTGACAACTGGTTTTTCAAAATGACAAAGAAGCAGAAAGCTAAGTATACTGGTTCCATCTGCGGAGGCGGTGATGCAAAACCTAAGCCATTATTCTCAGTTTATATTGATTGTATATTCAGTAAGTCAAAAATGTCATCAGACCCAGAACGTTGTACTCCATTTGGATTGAGTTGCACAAAGCACAGTGCAGTTGATGATTATTATGACACAAAGTTATATCGTTCTAAGACATTAGGAATTGAAGGTTATGACTTAAATCCAAACGGATCAAGCAACGTATGGGGTAGACACATGCAGTGGACAAAATGGTAACCTACAACCTTACAAGGACAGGCGCAAGCCTGTCCTTTCTTTTTGCGTTCACACTCCCAGTCACCACATAACCCCAGCCCACTCTCCTTGGGACATTCCAAATGTACAGGTAGAAGTAAACACCCTACCTATGATTCAATTCATCCAAGGGTACTTCGCACTAAAATAGTAGTAAAGTTAAAAAAGGAAAGGAGTTGTCAAGAAATGAAGGCAAGGTCATTAAGGGCACTATTACTGGCTTCCAGTTTAATATTAAGTGTGGGTACGACAGCCATGCCAATTATGGCGGTGGACATAGCACCAGACACATCGGATTCTGGAATCAGTATAGATGCAGATGATGGGGGTAATGATCTATTCATTGCAGGTAGCAATACTATTAAACCTGTTGGTTGAATGGGGTATTGATGATAGATATAATATATAATTCAAGTCATATTTCAGGGTAGAGATGCCCTGTATTTTTTTGCTATAGATACAGTTTCATATCTTAGTCTACAACATGAGTGGGGTACTGTATCAGGTATCTACAGTTCAGTTCTTTCCCTTTATCAAGGGTACTTTCTCATCTATCCAGTAGTTGCCCTGCAACTGCCCTACCATATATTGTTTTTTGGTAGATATCTTTCAGCATTCCAGTATTTCTGCCAGTATCCTATCTCTCTCCTGCTTTTATTTTCCATGATGATGAGATTATGTTTCGGGTACATCAGTTGATACTAAATTAAATGACAAGTAGCTTAGAAAAGGTTTTTGAATTTCAGGAAAAGCTTGGTTTCTCTAGGTGTTATCCAGAAAAGGGTATGTGAGTTCTGAAAAGATGACGAATAGAGACACAGGATTCTTGGACATTCCATTGACGATTAAAGATGACGAAGACACAGTTCGGAAAGGAGAAAATGATGGTACTTACTCTGGTTAAGCAGTTGGAAATGGCATGGACTGCACTGTCTGACAGTGATAAGCCTGATGACGAGATCCGTATAGCGGCACTGGATGAGTTAATAGCTTTACTCTTTTCGGAAGTGTGGGATGGAAAAAAGGGAGTCGCCTTTGCTGAGACGTATTTCGACATCCCAGATAAGGAAATTAGTCATAAGCTGGGTATTTCTCTTTCCACCGTCAGAAGCAACCGTCAGTTGGCATCCAGAAAGCTTTCTAAGCTGGTTGGTAGCGATATTGTAGAAGTAATATGTAATGCCCCTGCCAGGCAGGTAAGGGACAGACTTGTATTTCTGCAAATGTTAAGATCACCACCCTCATGGGTAGTGGTTCCCAACTCTGTATGGGAGATGAATGGGGTATTGCAGGATGAAAATGCATCTCTCAGAAAATCTTTTCCATTAAAAGATTGTAAAGCTGAGATTGCCTTTTTACGGCAGTACACGCTCTCCCATATTGAGAAATCACTGGAAGGTTTAAGTAAAGAAAAATTATCGTTCCTACTGCATCTTATGGGTTCAGAAGATGTAACAAGGGACAGGGTAATTTTATTTTACTTATTGCATCAAAAGAAAGGAGGTGAATAAAATGAGCCAGCATAAGAGACATAAAAAAGTATATGTGGTATGCAACGTAAAACCTGATTTAAGTTATGACAACGACCATCGCATGTACGATGAGGTTGTCGGTGTAGATGAAATAGTATCTCTACCTGCAAGGCTTCAGACTGGAGATAAAGTAATCGTCGGTGACATCTTTACTACATTTCCAACCTATGACTTCATGCTGACATTCTTAGACTTTGCACTGAGAAACGGGATTACTTTTGAATCCACACGCCAGCGTTACTTATGCTTTTCAGCGGCACGTCCGTTACCTTATAAGGTGATCCACTACCTGCTGGAAATGCAACAGTTAAGAAACCAGTTATGGAATATGCGTGCACGGTTTGGTATACGCAATGATGATTCTGTTCAGGCTGATAGCTTTTACAGAAAATGTGACTGGATTGTTGGTCGTGTAGTTTCGATCACACTGTCTACAGACGGCATTCTGCGAAGATAATATTTAGTCATAGCAACATAATAGCAGTTCTGTCAGGTAGCTTCTGCCGACAGAGCTGCTATTTGGCTGTGCAGGGCATTTTCAGGTGTCCAGTGTAAAGTTCTGCGAATGGGGTATTATCCTGCTCACAGCGGCAGATACGGGGTATAGTCTGGATGTCGCTTTTTCCGCAATATGCGACCAATGGGGGATTCATGGGCATTCCCAGTGTTCCCAGTATAAACTGCGACCTTTAGAGGGTACGAAATGCGACAGGAGGGATTTTATATGTCAAAGAAAACCAGAGCGTTAAATAAAGAAGAGTACAGATTAATTATCGACTGTATCAAAAAAGGTTTTGATATGCCTGAGGGTACTGCAGTCAAAGCAAATCCCAGAATCGCTATGGCACTACAATGCGAAGCGTTACTGGGACTTCGTATCAGTGATATTCTCCGCTTGAGGTTAGATCAGTTTATAGCAGACGGCAGTAATTATTTCGTAGAGGTTAAGGAACAGAAAACAGGTAAGACTAAGAAGTGTTTTGTTCCCTTGGAGTTGTACTGTACCATCCGTCAATATGCAGATGAGTGGGGTATCGGACTGCATCAACCGTTGTTTGATATTACCCCCAGAAGCGTACAGCGGCATCTGGGTAAGGTGTGTTCTTATTTAAGTCTTACCCAAGTTTCTACCCACAGTTTCCGAAAATACTACGCTACTGATATTTACAAGAGGTCAGGAAGTAATATTGATCTTGTGAGACAACTGTTAAACCATTCAGATTGTAAAACAACACAGCGATATATTCGGGTAGATCCGCAGGAACTGTCCAAGGCTGTTGCTGAACACTGTAGAGATGCTTTAAAAAATGATAGCTAGTTTTCCTGCACCGTAGTTATATCAAAAACATTATCCCTTATATCAAAAAGAATAGCATTCCTCTACAGTGCTATTCTTTTTTTGCTTAGTATAGTTTTTTTCTGATCCTACTGCCTGTTTGTAATCGTAGTTTGTTTAAAACATTCTACTTAATACCTTAGATGCTCTATCTCTTATGTCTTTCAAAAGAGACAAAATAATTATGAAATGCGAGGTAGAGCATTATGAGAAATATTTTGTCACAGTCGTTAATTAATGAATTAGATGAGTTAGATCAGTTGACTTCATCTGTACTTCATGGTAACTTGCACTACGATGGAGTACTTGAACAGTTAAACATGACAAAACGAGAAAAAATTTTAAAGCAACATCCATATGCAATTTATTCAACTGATAACGGTACAGCATGGCGTACTTATTTACCTGCTACTGAGGAACATGGTTATCGCAAGCCAGTCAGAAGAAAGAACAAAGAAGATGTAGAAAGTGCTGTAGTGAAGTTCTACACAGAACTTTGGAAGTCCCAGCGTGATGAAGTATTAACCTTTGAAAAAGGGTATGAGACATGGCTCAGGTATAAAAATGATAATACCAGTACTAAAGCAAAAACCATTCAGGAATACATTAACGACTGGAAAAGATTCTTTGCTGATTCTAAGTTATCAAAAATGCCAATCAGATCCATTACGCCTGTCGACATTGATGACTTCTATCTAGCAGTCACAAAAGATTTACAGTATACCAAAAAGGCTGTATCTAATGCACGAGGTATATTAAATGGTATCATGAACTATTACGTTAAAAGGGGTATTATTCCTCAGAATCCTGCCAGAGATATTTCTCTCAGAGATTACAAATTTAAGCCTAGGAATAACCAGAATACGAATGTATATCCCGAAGAGGATGTCCAAAAGCTATTAAAGTACTTAAAGTATTCTGTAGAGGATGATGCTTATACCCTTGCCATTCAATTATCTTTTTATTTGTACATACGAATTGGGGAAACAAAGGCTCTTAAATGGTCAGATGTAGATTGGAAGGAACAGACAATATCCTTGAATAGACAGATTACTGCTCACCGCCCTCTCAACAGTGATTTAAGCCTTGGAAGTCATACGGAAGTAGAATATGAGCAAATGAAAGGAAATTGTTCTTCTGGGTACAGAACAGAACCATTACTTCCAGAAGCTATCAGAATCTTAAAGAAAGCACAGGAGATTAATCCTGACGGTACATATATCTTTGAGGGAAAGAATGGACGCTGTCTTACCACTGATACATTTAACAGACGTTTGAGAAAGTATTGTGACGAGATAGGCATACAATATTATTCAAGCCACAAGATACGTGCATATAATGCTTCTATAAGCTATGATGGAACAAATTTAGCAGAAATACAACGCCTGATGGGACATAGTTCTTCAGCTACAACTTTTGGATACATCCGTAATGTTCATCATGATAAAATAAAAATTAGCCCTAAATTAGGTCTACAGGGGGATGAAAAATTAAAATAGCTATTTTAGTAGCTCAGATTGTAAAAATTGTGTTCAAGTGTGTTCAAAACCTATAAGCAAAAAAATAAGAGAAACGTTGATTTTACAGCGTTTCTCTCACTTATAATCATGCCGCAGACCGGAATCGAACCGGTACGGGAGTATAAGTCCCGCAGGATTTTAAGTCCTGT
>OHAC01003080.1_pt1 | contig 12267 bp, 10 predicted proteins | sample 1577051 | NCBI WGS metagenome assembly OHAC01 (sample SAMEA3541499, study PRJEB24748) | human gut metagenome | biome: human gut; feature: human-associated habitat; material: faeces | place: China | collected 2012 | reverse complement strand
TGGATGAAAGAAAAGTAAAAATTCTGGATGCAGTTATCCGTAATTATCTTGCAACCGGTGAACCTGTGGGATCACGAACCATTTCAAAATATACGGATCTGAATTTAAGTTCTGCAACCATCCGCAATGAGATGGCAGATCTTGAAGAACTTGGTTATATCGTGCAGCCACATACATCAGCAGGAAGAATTCCTTCAGACAAAGGCTATCGGTTTTATGTGGATCATCTGATGCAGGAAAAAGACCGGGAAGTCAAAGAAATGAAGGACTTCGTAATAGAAAAAACCCAGAAGATGGATGAGGTATTAAAAAAGGTTGCAAAGATGCTTGCAAACAACACCAATTATGCGACAATTGTTTCCGCACCGACTTACAGTGGAAACAAAGTAAAGTTTATGCAGCTGTCCAATGTAGATGAGAAACATATACTGGCAGTTATCGTAATGAACAGCAACATGGTAAAGAATCAGATGATCGACGTGGAAGAACCGCTCGACAACGAAACTTTACTGAAACTGAACATTCTGCTGAATACAGCATTGAATGGGTTGTCACTGCAGGAAATCAATCTGGGAACGATTTCCAAACTGAAAGAGCAGGCAGGCGTGCACAGTGAGATTGTTTCCCATGTGCTGGATGCACTGGGACAGACACTGAGTGAAAACGAGGATCTGCAGATCTACACAAGCGGTGCAACCAATATTTTGAAATATCCGGAACTTTCTGATTCAGAGAGTGCGGCAGGTCTTCTTTCCACATTTGAGGAAAAAGATGAGCTGGTAAATCTGGTAACGGAATCCCTTTCTGAGGGGGAGAGCAAAGGAAATGAAATACAGGTTTATATCGGAAATGAAGCTCCGGTACAGACCATGAAAGATTGCAGTGTCGTTACCGCAACTTATGATCTGGGGGAGGGCGTCAAAGGAACGATCGGAATTGTGGGTCCGAAACGGATGGATTACGAGAATGTTGTTGACAACCTCAAAAACTTAAAGTCCCAGTTAGACGGTATTTTTGATAAAGAAAAAGGGCAATCCTAGAAAGGTGGTAAACATGGCAGAGAACAAAAAAGTCATGGAAGAAGAGGCAGTAGATACAAAAGAAACCAAGGCTGAACAGACATGTGAAGAAACAAAGGACACAAAGGAGACGGCGGCAGAGGAAACAAAAGAAACTGCAGCCGAAGAAAAGGATACAAAGAAAGAAGAGAAATCCGAAAAAAAGGGTGCCTTTGGAAAGAAAAAGAAAGATAAAAAAGACGAACAGATTGAAGATTTAAACGACCGTCTGAAACGTCAGATGGCAGAGTTTGATAATTTCCGTAAACGTACGGAAAAAGAAAAAGCGCAGATGTTTGACATGGGAGCAAGAACAATCATTGAAAAGATTCTCCCGGTTATCGACAATTTCGAGCGTGGGCTTGCAGCTGTACCAGAGGAACAAAAGGATGATGCTTTTGTTACCGGTATGGATAAAGTATATAAGCAGATGCTGACAGAATTAGATGCCATCGGGGTGAAACCGATTGAGGCACTGGGAAAGGAATTTGATCCGGATCTCCACAATGCAGTTATGCAGGTGGAAAGCGAGGAGTATGAACCGGGAACAGTTGCCCAGGAATTACAAAAAGGTTACACCTACAAGGACAATGTGGTCCGCCACAGTATGGTCGCTGTAGTCAGCGAATAAAGGTATTTCCTATTCCGCATGGAGTAGTAAATCATAAATTAGCAAAACAATTTTATTTGATCATAATTTTAGCAGGAGGAAAAGAAAATGGGCAAGATCATTGGTATTGACTTAGGAACAACCAACAGCTGTGTAGCTGTTATGGAAGGTGGAAAACCTACCGTTATCGCAAATCAGGAAGGTGCAAGAACAACACCATCTATCGTTGCATTCACAAAAACAGGCGAGAGATTAGTAGGTGAGCCTGCAAAACGTCAGGCTGTTACAAACGCAGAAAAGACCATATCTTCTATCAAGAGACATATGGGTACTGATTATAAAGTAGCAATTGATGATAAACAGTATTCTCCACAGCAGATTTCTGCAATGATCTTACAGAAATTAAAAGCTGATGCAGAAGGATACTTAGGAGAAAAAGTAACAGAGGCTGTTATCACAGTTCCGGCTTACTTCAACGATGCCCAGCGTCAGGCAACCAAAGATGCAGGTAAGATCGCAGGTCTTGATGTAAAACGTATCATCAACGAGCCTACAGCAGCAGCTCTTGCATATGGTCTTGACAATGAGAAAGAGCAGAAGATCATGGTATACGACCTTGGTGGTGGTACATTTGATGTTTCTATCATTGAGATTGGCGATGGTGTTATCGAAGTATTATCTACAAACGGTGATACACATCTTGGTGGTGATGATTTTGATAACAGAATCACACAGTGGATGATCGATGAGTTCAAGAAAGCAGAAGGTGTTGATCTTTCTACTGATAAGATGGCTCTTCAGAGATTAAAAGAAGCTGCTGAGAAAGCAAAGAAAGAGCTTTCTTCTGCAACAACCACAAATATCAACCTTCCGTTCATCACAGCAACTGCTGAGGGACCGAAACACTTTGATATGAACTTAACAAGAGCAAAATTCGATGAGTTGACACATGATCTCGTTGAAAAGACAGCTATCCCGGTTCAGAATGCTATGAGAGATGCAGGACTTACTAATGCTGATCTTGGTCAGGTATTATTAGTTGGTGGTTCTACACGTATCCCGGCAGTACAGGATAAAGTAAAACAGTTAACAGGCAAAGAGCCAAGTAAGACATTGAACCCGGATGAGTGTGTTGCCATCGGTGCATCTATCCAGGGTGGTAAACTTGCAGGAGATGCAGGTGCAGGTGAGATCTTACTTCTTGATGTAACACCACTTTCACTTTCCATCGAGACAATGGGTGGTATCGCAACAAGACTGATCGAGAGAAATACAACAATTCCTACAAAGAAGAGCCAGATCTTCTCAACAGCAGCAGATAACCAGACAGCAGTAGATATCAACGTTGTACAGGGTGAGAGACAGTTTGCAAGAGATAACAAATCCCTTGGACAGTTCCGTCTGGATGGTATTCCGCCAGCACGTCGTGGTGTTCCGCAGATCGAAGTTACATTTGATATCGATGCAAACGGTATCGTAAATGTATCTGCTAAGGATCTTGGAACAGGTAAAGAACAGCACATCACAATCACAGCTGGTTCTAACATGTCTGATTCCGATATCGACAAGGCAGTAAAAGAAGCTGCTGAGTTTGAAGCACAGGATAAGAAACGTAAAGAAGCAATCGATACAAGAAACAATGCTGATTCCATGGTATTCCAGGTTGAGAATGCACTGAAAGAAGCCGGAGACAAGATCGATGCTAATGATAAAGCTGCTGTAGAAGCAGACCTGAACGCACTGAAAGATTTACTGTCTCAGACTGCAAATGCAGAAGAGATGACAGATTCTCAGGTAGCAGATATCAAAGCTGCTCAGGAGAAGATGATGGAAAGTGCTCAGAAGCTTTTCGCTAAAATGTATGAGCAGACACAGCAGGCAGGCGGCCAGGCAGGACCGGACATGAATATGGGCGGCGGTGCAGCAGGCAGCACAGATGCAGGAAACAACGATGATGTTGTAGATGCTGATTACAAAGAAGTATAATGTGACATTTCTGTAAAAGCAGAGATTTGCAACGGAAATATCAATAATAACTGTTCAGTGGGAGAGTCTCTCTCACTGAATAGTTGTGTTATAAATAAAACGGGTATAGGATTAAAATCATGGCTGATAAGAGAGATTATTATGAAGTCTTAGGCGTGGACAAAAGCGCCGATGACGCAACACTTAAAAAAGCATATCGTAAGCTGGCCAAGAAGTATCACCCGGATGTAAATCCAGGAGATAAAGAGGCTGAGGCGAAATTTAAAGAGGCAACAGAGGCTTACACCATCTTAAGCGATCCGGAGAAGAGAAAACAGTATGACCAGTTTGGCCATGCGGCTTTTGAAAACGGTGGCGGAGGTGCCGGCGGCGGCTTCGGAGGTTTTGATTTTAACGGTGCTGATATGGGTGATATCTTCGGCGATATTTTCGGCGATTTATTTGGCGGCGGCAGCAGAAGCAGACGTGCCAATAATGGTCCGATGAAGGGAGCTAATCTCCGCGCACGCGTAAATATTACTTTTGAAGAAGCTGTCTTTGGCTGTGAGAAGGAACTGGAGATCGTACTGAAAGACGAGTGCACCACCTGTCATGGAACAGGTGCGAAGCCGGGTACTTCACCGGTAACCTGTCCGAAATGTCATGGAGAAGGTCAGGTTGTTTATACACAGCAGTCCATGTTTGGAATGGTGCGTAATGTACAGACTTGTCCGGATTGTCATGGATCAGGTAAGATCATCAAGGATAAATGTACTTCCTGCCGCGGAACCGGATATACATCTTCAAGAAAGAAGATTCAGGTATCTGTACCTGCAGGTATTGACAATGGTCAGAGCATCCGCATCCGTGAGAAGGGTGAACCGGGTACAAACGGAGGCCCGAGAGGCGATCTGCTTGTAGAAGTAAATGTTGCACGTCATCCGATCTTCCAGAGACAGGATATGAATATCTTCTCTACTGCGCCTCTTACATACGCGCAGGCAGCACTGGGCGGTACTGTACGTATCAACACAGTGGATGGAGAGGTTGAATATGAAGTGAAACCCGGAACTCAGACAGACACAAGGATCCGTCTGAAGGGAAAAGGTGTACCGTCTCTGAGAAATAAGAATGTACGTGGCGATCATTATGTGACTTTCGTTGTGCAGGTTCCTACAAACCTCAACGAAGAAGCAAAAGAAGCACTGCGCAAATTCGATGAGGCGTGTGGTAACCGTCCGAAATCAAAAGATTCTGATGATTTTGAAAAACCGGAAAAGAAGAAAAAGAGTTTCATGGATAAATTAAAAGAGACTTTTGAGGATTAATTATAAAAGAAAATTAAAGAAAAGAGGTTTACCCTCTTTTCTTTTTTTGTATAGTCGTGTATATTGAAGAGTAACGGTAAAAATCAGATGAACAGACAGGAATAAAAGTTTCCTGAGAAATGGAGAGATATTTGACAAAAACAGAGAAGATCGCAGCTTTTCGGGAGAAGTATCTCCCTGTATGGGTAATTTTGCCGCTGATAAGCATTTTTGTATTAAACTGTCTTATTTACTGGGGAAGCGGAGTACTGACAGCAGACAGATATCATTTTGATTTTACCATGTCACTGGACAGGGCAGTGCCGTTAATACCACAGTTTATCTGGATTTATATTCTGGCATTTCCTTTTTGGGCAGTGAATTATATTCTGGCTGCACAGAGAGGAAAAGATGGATTTTATCGGTTTGTGGCAACTGATCTGACTGTTCATATTACATGTTTTATTATTTTTCTGGTTTTGCCAACTACCAATGTCAGACCTGAGATTGCAGGAACTACATGGTCCCAGCAGATGCTTAAGTTTGTTTATCTCATGGATGGTGGAAACAGTCCGTCTAACTTATTTCCGTCAATCCATTGTTATGTAAGCTGGCTGAGCTGGCGCGGAGTCAGTAAATCAGAGAATATTCCAAAATGGTATCAGCATTTTTCACTGACTTTTGCAATACTGATCATTATTTCTACCCAGGTGCTTAAACAGCATTATCTGGTGGATGCCATTGCCGGAGTTGCACTGGTAGAACTGGCGTGGAGATTTTACAGCAAAGGAAACCGCCACGAGATATTCAGACATTTTTTTGAAAAAATAAGTGAAGCATGCAGTCGGTGGGTAAATAAGAATTGACTGGATGTGGTGAGATGCTGCATTATGGGAATAGCTGCAGAGTAACAGAGAATGGGCCAGACATATTTTTGGATGATAATAGTTAATTATATAACATAAAGAAATGGAGACAATTACATGAAGTGGAACCGTTTTACAGTAAAAACGAAAACAGAAGCAGAAGATATCGTTATCAGCACACTTGCAGAAGTCGGCATTGAAGGCGTGGAAATTCAGGACAAACAGCCTCTGACTGAGGAAGACAAGGCTCAGATGTTTGTAGATATTATGCCGGAAGGACCTGCAGATGACGGCGTTGCCTATCTGAATTTTTATCTGGAAGAAGATGCAGACAAAGAAGCAATCCTGAAAGATGTTCGTGAAGCATTAGATGACCTGAAGAATTTTATGGACATCGGGGAAGCTACCATTGAAGAATCTCAGACAGAGGACAAGGACTGGATTAATAACTGGAAACAGTATTTCCATCAGTTCTATGTAGACGACATTCTGATCGTACCGTCTTGGGAAGAAGTGAAGGCAGAAGATAAAGACAAGATGATCCTCCACATTGATCCGGGTACAGCCTTCGGTACAGGTATGCATGAGACTACTCAGCTTGTGATTCGCCAGTTAAAGAAATATGTAACACCGGATACAGAGATGCTTGACGTAGGAACCGGAAGCGGTATCCTTGGTATCGTTGCCCTGAAACTTGGTGCGAAACATGTACTGGGAACAGACCTTGATCCATGTGCAGTTCCTGCAGTTGCAGAGAATAAAGAAGCAAACCAGATCGTGGATGAAACTTTTGATATGGTGATCGGAAACATCATTGACGATAAAGCGATTCAGGATCAGGCAGGATATGAAAAATATGATATCGTAACAGCAAATATCCTTGCAGATGTTCTGATCCCTCTGACACCGGTAATTGTAAACCAGATGAAAAAAGGCGCTTACTACATTACTTCCGGTATTCTTGATGTGAAAGAAGAAGTTGTAGTGGAGGCAGTAAAAGCAGCAGGCCTGACGGTCGTAGAAGTGACACATCAGGGCGAGTGGGTTTCCGTAACAGCAAGAAAGGACTGATCCTATGCAGCGTTTTTTTGTGGAGCCTTATCAGATTGAGGAAGAGGCACACCGTATCCACATCAATGGGACGGATGTAAATCATATTAAAAACGTTCTCCGCATGAAATGTGGGGAGGATGTGTGGATCAGTGACGGGGGAGATAAAGAATACCACTGCCAGATTGAAGAACTGGGAGAGGATGAGGTTCTGCTGCATATCCTCTATGCACAGGAGCCGGAATATGAGCTGCCAAATAAAATTTATCTTTTCCAGGGACTGCCGAAAGCAGACAAGATGGAACTGATCATCCAGAAAGCAGTAGAGTTGGGAGCTTTTTCTATAATCCCGGTAGAGACAAAGCGATGTGTGGTGAAACTGGATGTTAAGAAGGCAGCAAAGAAGGTGGTTCGCTGGCAGCAGATCGCAGAGAGTGCAGCAAAGCAGTCCAAGCGAATGCTGATCCCGGAAATCCATGAAGTAATGACCTACAAACAGGCACTGGAATTTGCGAAACAGTTAGATGTAAAACTGATCCCGTACGAACTTGCCAAAGGAATGAAAGAAACCAGAGAAATCCTCAGAGAGATTAAGCCTGGACAGTCTGTCGGTATCTTTATCGGACCGGAGGGTGGATTCGAGGAAGAAGAGGTAGCAAAGGCACTGGAAGCAGGTGCCCATGCGATTACACTTGGAAGACGAATCCTCAGAACTGAGACAGCAGGACTTGCGATTCTTTCAGTTCTGATGTTCCAGTTGGAAAATGAATAATAGAAACAAGAGAGAACAAAAATGGAAGCATATTTTGATAATTCAGCCACGACCCGCTGCTTTGAAGAAGTAAAGGACATCGTGGTAAAAACAATGATGGAAGATTTCGGAAACCCATCTGCCATGCATCAGAAAGGTGTAGACGCAGAAGGGTATGTCAAAGAATCTGCCAGAACTTTGGCACAGATACTGAAAGTAACAGAAAAAGAAATCCTGTTCACTTCCGGCGGAACAGAGTCAAACAACCTGGCTCTGATCGGTGGTGCGCTTGCCAACAAACGAAGCGGTAATCACATTATCACAACTGCAGTAGAGCATGCTGCAGTCAGCCAGCCGGTAGCTTTTCTGCAGGAACAGGGATTTGAAGTGACCATTCTTCCTGTAGACGGGCATGGAGTAGTAAAACTTGACGCATTGGAGAAAGCATTAAGGCCGGATACCATTCTCGTATCTACAATGATGGTAAATAATGAGACCGGTGCGGTTATGCCTGTAGAGAAAATCGGTGCAATGATCCAGGAGAAGTGTCCGAAGGCGCTGTATCATGTAGATGCGATCCAGGCATTCGGTAAATATCGTATTTATCCGAAGAAATGGAATATCCATCTTCTGTCCGTCAGCTCACATAAGATCCATGGACCAAAAGGAGTTGGATTCCTGTACATCAACAGCAAGGCAAAAGTACAGCCTCTCATTCTCGGCGGCGGCCAGCAGAACGGCATGCGTTCCGGAACAGACAATGTACCGGGAATCGCAGGACTTGGCGTTGCAGCAAAGATGATGTACCAGAACTTTGACGAGAAAGTAGAGCATCTTTACCAGCTCAAAGAGCGCATGGCAGAAGGACTTTCTAAGATTGACGATGTAGTAATCAACGGAATGCCTGTCAGAGAAGGCGCACCGCATATCTTAAGCGTCAGCTTTCTGGGAATCAGAAGCGAGGTATTGCTTCATACCTTAGAGGACAGAAACATTTACGTATCAGCAGGAAGCGCATGCTCCAGCCATAAGAGAAAACCAAGCGCAACACTTTCCGCAATGGGAATGAGCAATGCACAGATCGAGAACACTGTACGTATCAGCTTCTCAGAGGAGAATACATTCGAAGAAGTTGACTACTGCCTGGAAGTTCTGAATGAAGTACTGCCGATGCTGAAACGCTATGCACGCAGATAACAAATAATAGTTATAAGTGATATTTGGAATGGAACCTGAGATAAGCTCAGGAATATTTGAAAAGGTTGTTAATAGCATTTATATGAATTCTATTTGAAAATTACAGATATTAAATCCAGAAAAATATTAATTCTAATATTATATAAAACAATTTATTATAAGCAAAATAAGAGAAGGAGAAACAAATGATATTCCACGCATTTTTAATAAAATACGCAGAAATCGCCATCAAGGGCAAGAACAGATACATCTTCGAAGATGCCCTTGTAAAGCAGATGAACATCGCCCTTTCCAAAGTAGAAGGTGAGTTTGAAGTAAAGAAAGAACAGGGAAGAATCTATGTATTCTGCCCGGAGCAGTATGACTATGATGAAACTGTAGAAGCCTTGCAGCATGTATTCGGTATTGTTGGAATCTGCCCTGTAGTGATCTACGAAGATCAGGGATTCGAGCAGATGGCAAAGGACGTAGTTTCCTACATGAAGAACTGCCATCCGAACTACGACGGAAGTTTCAAAGTATATACAAGAAGAGCAAAGAAATCTTATCCGATCACATCCATGGAAGTTAGTGCAGAACTCGGCGGTCGTATCCTGGATGAGTTTCCGGATGCAAGCGTAGATGTACATGAACCGGACCTGACTCTTTCCGTAGAAATCCGAGACAAGATCTATGTATATTCCCAGACCATCAAAGGCGCAGGCGGAATGCCAATCGGCACAAACGGAAAAGCCATGCTTCTTCTTTCAGGCGGCATCGACAGCCCGGTAGCAGGATACATGATCGCAAAACGTGGCGTTAAAATTGACGCTGTATATTTCCATGCTCCGCCATACACCAGCGAGAGAGCAAAACAGAAAGTTGTAGATCTGGCAAAACAGGTAGCAAAATACAGTGGACCAATCCGCCTTCATGTAGTGAACTTCACAGATATCCAGCTCTATATTTACGACCAGTGTCCGCACGATGAGCTGACTATCATTATGCGTCGTTACATGATGCGTATTGCAGAGCATTTCGCAAAAGAAAGCAGATGTCTCGGTCTGATCACTGGAGAAAGCATCGGTCAGGTTGCCAGCCAGACCCTGCAGAGCCTTGCAGCAACAAACGAAGTCTGCACACTCCCTGTATACCGTCCGGTTATCGGATTCGACAAACAGGAAATCGTAGAAAGATCCTGGGAAATCGGAACCTATGAAACATCCATTCAGCCATTCGAAGACTGTTGTACTATTTTCGTGGCAAAACATCCGGTTACCAAACCAAACCTGAACGTGATCCACCGTTCTGAAACAAAATTGGAAGAAAAAATTGACGAACTCATGAAGACAGCGCTGGAGACTGTTGAGATTATTGAGATTGATTAATATCGATTACAAACATTCGGAATCTGCTGACGCTACTTCCTTATGTTTGATCTTGAAACTCTGGTATGCAAAAAAAGAGGAACTGGTAAACAGTTCCTCAATGACTGCAAAAAAATTATTCTGTAACGTATTTGCCTACGATTGCCATAACGGTATCAAGAGCAGCGCCATCAGCGTGGATGTTTAAATCGATTGGTTTGGATAAATCAAGGCTGAAAATACCCATGATAGATTTTGCGTCGATTACATATCTTCCGGATACTAAATCGAAATCGCAGTCGAATTTGCTGATTTCATTAACGAACGCTTTCACTTTATCGATAGAGTTCAGTGAAATTTTAACTGTTTTCATTATGAGAACCTCCCTTAATAATAGTTATTTGCTGACCTGATTGTCTGTCAGCTTACAGTTTTCATCTTAACGGCAGAGACCATAAAAGTCAAGGTGAAAACGGATAAAATTTCCAGAAAGATTTAGTGAAAATGTAGAACAGTGCTAAAATATCAGACTGTTTTGTAGAAAATGAACAATAACTAAAGCGAAAACAAAATCTATTCTGTAAGCATATAAGTTTTCGAAATGTCAGCATGTATACAAAGTCCAGACTACAGAAAATGAGTATGCAGGTATAGAATTATAAAAACAGAAAAATCAATTAGGAGGAAAGAATGGGAAAAAAAGTTGCACTTCACAACTTAGGATGTAAAGTAAACGCCTATGAAGTAGAAGCCATGCAGCAGCTTCTGGAAGAAGCGGGCTACGAGATCGTACCTTTTGAACCGGGGGCTGATGTATATTTAATTAATACCTGTACAGTAACCAACATTGCAGATCGTAAATCCAGACAGATGCTGCACAAAGCAAAGAAAATGAACCCGGATGCTATCGTGATCGCAGCCGGATGTTATGTACAGACAGATGAAGGGAAACTGGATAAAGATGAGGCTGTAGACCTGATCCTTGGAAACAATCAGAAGGGAAATATTGTCCAGGTACTCGAGGAATATGAGCAACAGCACACCAAACAGAAACATGTGCTCAAGATCAACCAGACAAAAGAATATGAAGAACTGGCAATTGATCATACAGCAGAGCATGTACGCGCATATATCAAAGTTCAGGACGGCTGTAATCAATTCTGTACTTACTGTATCATTCCTTATGCAAGAGGTCGTGTCAGAAGCCGTAAGATCGCGCATGTAATGGATGAGGTTCATGCACTTGCAGCAAAAGGATACAAGGAAGTCGTTCTGACAGGAATTCATTTAAGCTCTTATGGTGTAGATTTCCCGGCAGAAGAGAAAGAAACACTGCTTTCCCTGATCCGGGCAGTACATGAGGTAGAAGGAATCGAACGAATCCGTCTGGGCTCCCTGGAACCGGGAATCATCACAGAAGAATTTGTGCAGAGCATTGCCGCATTGCCGAAAATGTGTCCGCATTTCCATCTGTCCCTGCAGAGCGGATGTGATACCACACTGGAGCGAATGAATCGCAGATACAGAAGCGCAGAATATGCAGAGAAATGCGGGCTTCTGAGAAAATATCTGGGAAATCCTGCACTTACCACAGATGTGATCGTTGGTTTTCCGATGGAAACAGAAGAAGATTTTCAGGATTCCTATGATTTCGTAGAGAGCATTCATTTTTATGAAACTCATATTTTCAAATATTCCCGCCGCCATGGAACAAAGGCTGCAGCCATGTCCGGACAGCTCACTGAAGCACAGAAAGCGGTCAGAAGTGACAAGATGCTTGCTTTAAATGAACAGCATGCGAAAGAATATGAGAAATCCATGCTCGGCGGTGAACTGAAAGTACTTCTTGAGGAAGAAGTAGAGATTAACGGAGAGCAGTGGTATATCGGCCACAGTATGGAATATATTAAAACAGCAGTGAAAAAACAGGACAACTACAGTGTGAATGACATCATTACTGTAAAAGCTGAAGAATTCCTGGAAGAACATACATTAACAGGTGAGGTTCTGGGAGCAGAATAGTTACAGTTCACTTCATTCTCAGCGGAATAGTGGTGTGTGAGTTACTGTTCACACACCACTATCCCGCGAGGTGTTTTGGCATGAATATGCCAAAA
>OHAC01003078.1_pt1 | contig 12273 bp, 10 predicted proteins | sample 1577051 | NCBI WGS metagenome assembly OHAC01 (sample SAMEA3541499, study PRJEB24748) | human gut metagenome | biome: human gut; feature: human-associated habitat; material: faeces | place: China | collected 2012 | reverse complement strand
GCCTATGGAAGAATGTTCCTCTATCAGCAGGCGGCACGGATGTATGACAGGGCGTATCAGATCTGCGAAGATCCAAAGTTGTTAAAGCCGTATTTGTATGCGTCTTATAAGTATATGTCGATGGAGGAATATCATATCCTTCTTACGAAAAATGACACCTATGCGGAGATCAATACAGAGCTGCGCAGCGAGATGAAAGAAATCCGGGAAGGAATCCAGATGGAGATGTCAGAGCAGCTGACAGACAAGTGGAAACAGCAGTACCGGAGGAGTCACATATAGAGTATTTAGTAAAAGTATCCAAATCAGAGTGATCAGATTTGGATATTTTTTTGAATTAATGTGATTGATTTTGACTGAAAATGATTATATTATAAGGATAAAGGAAATGAAAATGATTGAAAATGAAAGAAAGGATGAGGAAAATGCTGGCAGAAGAGCGGTTTCGCGAAATTCTTAAGATCGTAAACGAAAAAAAAACAGTGACTGTAACAGAGCTGACAGAACTTCTGGATACTTCAGAGTCTACGATCAGAAGAGACCTGACACAGCTTCATAAAAGAGGAGCCTTGTTGAAAGTCCACGGGGGAGCAACTGTACTGAATGGGGCATATACGACAAAGGATGCAAAGGTTTCAGAAAGAGAGGGGCTGTATGTAGAGGAAAAACGCAGCATTGCAAAGCTGGCAGCGGCTCTGATCGGTCAGGAGGATTTTGTTTATATCGATGCAGGAACGAGCACAGCGTCATTGGCAGAGGCGATTTCAGAGAGGGAGGCCGTGTATGTGACGAATGGAATTCTGCATGCAAAGTGTCTGGCAGAAAAAGGCTGCCGGGTGTTTTTGCCGGGAGGCGAGCTGAAAGAGGATACACAGGCTTTAGTCGGAGGAGCTGCGGTAGAGTGGCTGAATAAGTATAACTTTACAAAAGGCTTCTTTGGCACGAATGGAATTCATCTGGAGAAAGGGTATACGACACCGGATATCAGCGAAGCACTGGTAAAAGAAGCTGCAATGAAGAGATGCAGAGAGGCATATGTTCTGGCAGATTCGAGCAAATTCGGTCATGTATCATCCGTCACATTTGCGAGGTTTGAAGATGCACAGATCATTACGGATCATATCAGTGATCCGGTATTTCAAACATGCAGTAATATAGAGGAGGCAGAATCATGATTTATACAGTGACATTCAATCCATCATTAGACTATGTAGTACAGGCAGAACAGCTGGTGCCGGGAGAAATCAACCGGACAACAAGTGAAGCAGTTTATCCGGGAGGAAAAGGAGTCAATGTTTCTGTGATCCTTTCCAATCTGGGTCTGGAGAGTACAGCATTTGGATTTACTGCGGGATTCACAGGAAAAGCATTGCAGGAGATGCTCCTGGAGTTTGGCGCAAAGACAGATTTTATACCGCTTGCAGACGGGCAGACAAGGATCAATGTCAAGATCAACGCAGGACAGGAGACAGAGATCAACGGACAAGGACCAAAGATTACAGAAACAGCGATCCAGGAGTTGTTTGAGAAGCTGAAATCCTTGAAGGCAGGAGATGTACTGGTTCTGGCGGGCAGTATTCCGTCGACTCTGCCGGAGAATATTTATGAATGGATTCTGATGTGTTTGAAAGATAAGGATGTCAAAGTTGTGGTAGATGCTACAAAAGATCTGCTGTTGAATGTATTGAAATATCATCCGTTTTTGATCAAGCCGAACAATCATGAACTTGGAGAAATGTTCCAGACGACGCTTACTACAGAAGAAGAGATCATCGCTCATGCGAAAAAGCTGCAGGAAAGAGGTGCAAGAAATGTACTGGTTTCTATGGCAAAAGACGGAGCGATCCTTGTGACAGAAGACGGTGAGATATACAAAAAGCAGCCGCACAATGGCACGGTTGTAAATTCTGTCGGTGCCGGAGATTCTATGGTGGCAGGATTTCTGGCGGGATATCTCAATACTGGCTCTTATGAGCGTGCACTGGAGCTTGGAACTGCAGCGGGAAGTGCGACGGCATTTCAGTCCTGGCTGGCATCCAGGGAGGATATTGTAAAACTGCTGGACAGACCGTACAGCGAATATCAGATTTGAAAGGGAAAAGGTATGAAAATCACGGATCTTTTGAAGAGAGAAAGTGTGGAGCTTTCCAGAACACCCGAAAGTAAGGGACAGGCCATTGATCAGATGGTAGAACTGATGGCAAAAGGAGGAAATATCAACGATCTACAGCGTTATAAAGAAGGTGTGTTAAAGAGAGAAGAGGAAGGAACGACAGGGATCGGAGAGGGAATTGCCATTCCTCATGCAAAGACAGATGCCGTCAGTGCACCGGGTCTTGCTACGATGCTGGTTCCTCAGGGTGTGGATTATGATGCACTGGACGGACAGCCGGTACATATGATTTTTTTTGATCGCAGCACCGAATACAGAAGATAATGTGCATCTGGAAGTACTCAGCCGTCTTTCCATGCTTTTAATGGATGAATCCTTTAAGCAGAATCTTCTGAAAGCAAAGACAGTAGAAGAATTCCTTGCAGTTGTGGATCGGGCAGAAAATGCGAAAAATGAAGCAGAGGAAGAGAAGGCAGTGAATGTACCGGACAGTGGATATCGTGTTCTGGCAGTGACTGCATGCCCGACCGGGATCGCCCACACATATATGGCGGCAGAGAGTCTGGAAAATACAGCAAAAGAGCTGGGTTATACGATCAAAGTTGAGACAAATGGTTCGGGTGGCGATAAAAATGTCCTGACAGCGGAAGAAATTGCTGCCTGTGACGGAATCATCGTGGCAGCGGACAAGGAAGTCAGAATGGCACGATTCGACGGAAAGCCGGTCATTGTCACGAAAGTAGCAGACGGAATCCATAAACCACAGGAACTGATCGAAGACATCATCAATGGCAGGGCAAAGGTATATCATAATGATGGCAAAGGAGAAGAGAACGCCGGCATAGGCGATGAGAGCCTTGGAAGAAAGCTTTATAAAGCACTGATGAATGGAGTATCCCATATGCTTCCGTTCGTTATCGGTGGCGGTATCCTGATCGCCCTTTCATTTATCTGTGACGGGGCAAATGCGGGAACAGATGTATTCGGAAATGGAACTGCACTTGCAAAGTTTTTTAATACAGTCGGAAATACAGCGTTTGGAATGATGTTCCCGATCCTTGCAGGATATATTGCAATGGCGATCGGGGAAAGACCGGCACTGATGCCCGGTATTGTAGGCGGTCTGCTTGCAAAAGCAGGAACAAGTATTTTCCTGCCGGAAGATCAGTGGGTTTCTTCAGGATTTTTCGGAGCATTGATCGCGGGTTTTGTAGCAGGTTATCTGATGGTCCTGATCAAGAAACTGTTAGAAAAACTTCCTCATGCACTTGAGGGGACAAAACCGGTTCTGCTGTATCCGTTTTTGGGGATCGTAGCAATGGGAGCAATCATGATCTTTATTGTAAATCCACCGATGGGAGCATTCAATACATGGCTTAATAATGTCCTGACGAACATGGGAGAGGGCAGTAAGATCACACTGGGAGCAGTTCTTGGCGGTATGATGGCAATCGATTTCGGAGGACCATTCAATAAAGCAGCCTATGTATTTGGCACAGCGTCAATTGCCAGCGGACAGTTCGATATGATGGCGGCAGTTATGGCAGGTGGTATGGTTCCTCCGCTCGCGATTGCTCTGGCAACGACTTTCTTTAAGAACCGTTTTACAAAGAGTGAACAGCAGACAACCGTGACAAATTACATTATGGGACTTTCCTTTATCACAGAAGGAGCGATTCCGTTTGCTGCATCGGATCCGCTGAGAATCATCCCACCATGTGTGGTTGGTTCAGCAATTGCAGGAGCCCTTTCCATGGCATTTGGCTGCGGTTCAAGAGCACCTCACGGAGGAATTTTCGTAATCGGTATTATCGATCATGGTCCGATGTTCCTTTTAGCAATCCTGATCGGAGCAGTTGTGGGAATGGCAGGAATCGTTTTGTTGAAAAAACCACTGAAAGCTGATTGAAAAATGATGGGATGTGTTATATAATGAACGCAACGTCTTAATAAAAGGAGGATATAACTATGAAAGAATTTAAATATGTGGTAACAGACCCGGAAGGAATCCATGCAAGACCTGCAGGAATCCTTGTAAAGCAGGCAGCAGGATATAAGTCAGCAGTTACGATCGTAAAAGGTGAGAAGAGTGCTGATGCGAAGAGAATCTTCGGAGTTATGGGGCTTGGTGTTAAGACAGGCGAAGAAGTTACGATTAAGGTAGACGGAGAGGACGAAGAGACAGCAACAGCAGAATTAGAGGCATTCTTCAAGGAGAACTTATAATTATGATAACAATTCAGGGGAAAAGCGTGTTTGGCGGTGTTTCCATTGGAAAACTGATGTTCTATAAGAGAAATGAAAAAGTCATCAAAAGAGAGCATATCAGTGATGCAGATGCAGAATGGAAACGCTTTGAAGCCGCAAAAGGTCAGGCAGTTGACCAGTTAAAAGAGCTTTATGAGAAAGCTCTGGAAGATGTGGGAGAAGCAAATGCCATGATCTTTGAGATCCATCAGATGATGCTTGAAGATCTGGATTATCTTGAATCAATTGAAAATATTATCCGTTCTCAGGAAGTAAATGCGGAGTATGCCGTTGCGACGACAGCGGATAACTTTGCACAGATGTTCGCATCAATGGATGATGCTTATATGCAGGGAAGAGCAGCCGATGTAAAAGATGTATCGGAGCGTGTGCTGGATATTCTCTGTGGAGTCAGTGCAGGAGTAAAAGAGATGACTGAGCCGTGTATCATTGCAGCAGATGATCTTGCTCCAAGTGAGACAGTTCAGCTGGATAAGAGTAAGGTACTTGGATTTGCGACGATGTACGGTTCAGCTAATTCCCATACAGCCATCCTTGCGAGAACCATGAATATCCCTGCAGTGATCGGTCTGGGAGAAACTCTTTCATCTCAGTATGACGGAAAGATGGCAGTGATTGACGGATTTACGGGAATCCTCTATGTAGATCCAGATGAAGAGACACTTGCCAGAATGCAGGAGAAGCGTGCAAAGGATCTGGAGCAGAAAGAGCTTCTGAATCAGTTAAAGGGAAAGGAAAATGTGACCAGGAGCGGTCAGAAGATCAATGTTTATGCGAACATTGGAAATGTTTCCGACCTTGGAGCAGTACTTAAAAATGATGCAGGTGGAATCGGTCTGTTCAGAAGTGAGTTCCTTTATCTTGAGAACAGCACATTTCCTACAGAGGAGCAGCAGTTTGCAGTATACAAGCAGGTTGCGGAAAGCATGGCAGGAAAGAAAGTTATCATCCGTACACTTGATATTGGAGCAGATAAGCAGGTAGATTATTTTAATCTTGACAAAGAAGAGAACCCGGCACTGGGATACAGAGCAATTCGTATCTGTCTGACAAGACCGGAAATCTTCAAGACTCAGTTACGTGCCCTTTATCGTGCAGCAGTATATGGAAATCTGTCTATTATGTTCCCGATGATCATTTCTGTAAGTGAAGTAAAGAAGATCAAAGAGATCATTGCACAAGTGCAGGCAGAACTGAAGGCAGAGGGCATCCCTTATAAAGAGGATGTAGAGCTTGGTGTCATGATCGAGACACCGGCAGCAGTGATGATAAGCCGTGAACTTGCGAAGGAAGTGGATTTCTTCAGTGTGGGAACGAATGACCTGACGCAGTATACACTGGCGATTGACCGTCAGAACCAGAAGCTGGATACATTTTATGATCCGCATCATCCGGCAGTGCTTGCCATGATCAAAATGGCGGCAGACAATGCACATGCAGAGGGAAAATGGATCGGTATCTGTGGAGAGCTTGGTGCAGATCTTGAACTTACGGAAGAATTTCTTAAGATGGGACTGGACGAGCTGTCTGTATCTCCGGCACTTGTATTGCCACTGAGAAAGAGGATCAGAGAGTGCGAATAAGTTATTGGTTTTGCAGGAATATTTCTTTCTGTAAAAGATAACTTTGAATAGAAGGAAAAGAAGATTACCGAACCGGGGGAATGGAAAAGTCTGTCCGGGGCGGTTTTCTTCTTTTTTTCTTTTCGAGACTCTCTTTTAGAAACTTAAAAGAAAAATAAGTTGTATAAAAGAGAAAATACGATTATGATAATAATAACATGACTGCTCATATTATGAATACAAAAGAGAAGCAGGGAAAGGAGTTATATGGAAAAAGAAGTTTTTCTGTGGCTTGGACTGATGATCCTATTTCTTGTTGTAGAACTTGCCACAGTCGGACTGACCAGTATCTGGCTTGCCGGAGGTGCGTTGATCGCATTATTTGTTGCTCTTGCCGGAGCAACAGTTGCATGGCAGTGTATTGCGTTTATCGTGGTATCAGTTCTGCTCCTGATTTTTACGAGGCCTTTTGCAACGAGATATATCAACAGGCATCATGAAAAGACAAATTGTGATGAACTGATCGGCAGGACGGTCAGGGTAACGGAGCAGGTGGATAATTATGAACAGACCGGTGCGGCATTTGCCAACGGGCTGGAATGGACTGCCAGATCAGAAAAAGACGATCAGAAGATCAAAGCAGGCAGTCTTGCAACGGTGACGGCAATCTCCGGTGTAAAATTAATCTTAAGACCGGTTAAGGAGGAAAAGAAATCATGGGATTAGCTATTTTAATTGTCTGGGTGATCATACTTGGAATTGCGATCTTACTGATCGTGAGCAATATCAAGATTGTTCCACAGGCACATGCGTATGTAGTTGAAAGACTTGGAGGATATAAAGAAACCTGGGGGGTAGGACTTCATTTTAAGATGCCGATCCTGGATCGTGTCGCGAGAAGAGTCTCACTGAAAGAACAGGTCGTTGACTTTGAACCGCAGGCAGTAATTACAAAAGATAATGTTACGATGCAGATTGATACCGTTGTATTCTATCAGATCACTGACCCGAAGAAGTATGCATACGGGGTAGAAAGCCCGATTGCGGCGATCGAAAATCTGACAGCAACAACGCTGCGTAATATTATCGGTGATCTGGAACTGGATGAGACACTGACTTCCCGTGAGACGATCAACTCCAAGATGCGTACGATCCTGGATATTGCGACAGATGAATGGGGAATTAAAGTAAACCGTGTAGAGTTGAAAAATATTATGCCTCCGAAAGCAATTCAGGATGCCATGGAGAAGCAGATGAAGGCGGAGCGTGAACGAAGAGAAGCAATCCTCCGTGCGGAAGGTGAAAAGAAATCTACGATCCTTGTAGCAGAAGGTGAGAAAGAGTCGGTGATTCTGGAGGCAGAGGCATCCAAGCAGGCAGCGATCCTGAAAGCGGAAGCTGAAAAGCAGAAGCGGATCAAAGAGGCAGAAGGTCAGGCAGAAGCCATCCGTACTGTGCAGAAAGCGACTGCGGAAGGTATCGAGTATATCAAGGAAGCCGGTGCAGATGAGGCAGTGCTGACACTGAAGAGTCTGGAGGCATTTGCGAAAGCGGCTGACGGCAAGGCAACAAAGATCATTATTCCTTCTGATCTGCAGGGCATTGCAGGTCTTACGAAGACCATCGCAGAAGTAGCACGCCCGGATGTGACAGAAAAGGTGGATTAATTGGAATCAGGAGAAAAAGTTGTCAGGATTTCGGTCAGAAATCTCGTGGAATTTATTTTAAAAGAAGGAGACATTGACAATCGTATTACGGCAGGGACTGCGGAAAAGGATGCGATGTTGATGGGAAGCCGGCTTCACCGGAAGATCCAGAAAAGTATGGGATCGGGATATCAGGCAGAAGTACCGCTGAAAATTTCTGTTCCTTGTCAGGAATTTACTCTGAGGATAGAAGGCAGGGCAGATGGGATCATTGCAGATGAAACTTCAGATGGAAAGCTGCATCAGGTGACGGTGGACGAGATTAAGGGAGTCCTGAGAAATCTGGAACAGATTCAGAAACCGGCAGGAGTACATCTGGCACAGGCAAAATGCTATGCATATATTTACGGAAAAGAAAAAGAACTGGAAAAGATCAGTATCCAGATGACATATTGTCATCTGGATACTGAAGAAATAAGACGGTTTAAAGAAGAGTATACACTGGAAGATCTGAAAAGCTGGTTTAAAGAACTGGTGCATAGATATGAAAAATGGGCCAGGCTTCAGATTGAATGGGAGCGGATGCGGGATGAGACGATCCGCAATCTGAAATTTCCATTTCCATACAGGGAGGGGCAGTTCAATCTTGCCGCATCTGTATATCGCACGATCGCAAGAAAGAAAAAGCTTTTTATCCAGGCACCGACGGGGACAGGAAAGACGATGGCAGTTCTCTATCCTGCTGTCAGGGCAATGGGAGAGGGTCTGGGCGAGAAGATCTTCTATCTGACTGCAAGAACGATCACAAGGACGGTTGCCGAGCAGGCTTTTTTTATTTTAAAGGAAAAAGGGCTGAAGTTCCGTTCAGTGACCCTGACAGCGAAAGAAAAAATTTGTTTTTGTGAAAAAGCAGAGTGTAATCCACAGGCCTGCCCCTATGCAAAAGGACATTTTGACCGGGTTAATGATGCGGTCTATGACCTTTTGAAAAATGGCGGCGGAATGGGAAGAAAGGAGATTGAGGAGCAGGCACAAAAGTTCCAGATCTGTCCTTTTGAATTTGCATTGGAGCTTTCGGTCTGGGCAGATGGGATTATCTGTGATTATAATTACGTATTTGATCCAAATGCACATCTGAAAAGGTTTTTCGCAGACGGAGGAAATAACCACTATCTGTTTCTGGTTGACGAAGCTCACAACCTTGTGGAACGTGGACGTGAGATGTACAGTGCGAGCCTGTATAAGGAAGATGTTCTTGAAGTGAAAAGAATTGTAAAGGGAAAAGATAAAAAGCTGACGAGAAGTCTGGAGAGCATGAATAAGGCATTTCTGGAACTGAAAAGAGAGTGTGAAAATTATCAGATTCTGGACAGCGTATCTGTCCTTGCACTGAAGGCGATGAATCTTCTGACCGAAATGGAACGTTATTTAGAAGAACAGAGAGAGCAGGGAAGGCAGGATGGAACGGAAGAAGAGATACTTCCATTGTTCTTTGGATTACGAAGTTTTCTGAACATCCATGATCTGCTGGATAAAAATTATGTGATATACAGCGAAATGCAGTCTGATGGAAGATTTATGGTAAAGCTTTTCTGTGTTAACCCGGCAGAGAATCTTCAAAAATGTCTGGAACAGGGCAACAGTACGATCTTTTTTTCCGCAACATTGCTGCCGATACAGTATTATAAGTCTCTGTTATCGGTAGTTCAGGATGATTATGCAGTCTATGCAGAATCGACTTTCCCGGAAACGAACCGGAGTGTACTTCTGGCAGAAGGGATCAGTACAAAGTACACGAGCCGTGGAGAAGAAATGTATAGCAGGATCGCAGAATATATAGGGAAAACGATTGACAGTAAGACGGGAAATTATATGGCTTTTTTCCCGTCTTACCGCCTGATGGAGGCAGTGTATGAAAAATTCCTGGAGCTTGGGAAGAAAAGTGAAGTTTTGCTTCAGTCGCAGTATATGGATGAGGAAGAACGGGAAGAATTTCTGAAAAAATTTGAAAAAGAGCAGGGCGGGACATTGGTAGCATTCTGCGTGATGGGCGGTATTTTTTCAGAAGGAATCGACCTGACGCAGGATCGTCTGATCGGAGCCATGATCGTTGGAACAGGAATCCCGCAGGTATGCAACGAAAGGGAGATCCTGAAGCAGTATTTTGGAGCAGAGGGATTTGACTATGCCTATCTCTATCCCGGAATGAACAAAGTACTTCAGTCAGCGGGGCGTGTGATCCGTACGGAAAAAGATAAAGGGGTAATTCTTCTGATGGATGAAAGATTCCAAAGCCCGCATTATAGGAGAATGTTTCCGCGAGAATGGTCGGACTGTAGAAGATGTACGATGGAAAATGTGACAGAGCTGCTGACAGAATTTTGGAAAAAAGATCCCACCTGATCCGGAAAATGTGTCCGGGAAACCGGGCAGACCGGATGCAGGAGGGGATGAGACTTATTCTTTCACCGGATTCTTCTTCCAATGGATTACTCTTCCACCGGATGGAAGCAACTCAGAAATTCCTGCGTTGCCTTGGAAAGCGGGAGCTGCTCATTGTATGCGATGACCAGCGAACGCTCCGGCATCTCTTCGTTCATATCCAGGGTGAAGATACCGTCAGATTCTTTGGAGATACAGTAATCAGGAATAAATGCAATTCCGAGTCCGATGCGTGCAAGGTCGATCAGAAGATCGTTGCTTGTCAGCTCAATCTCAGGAACAAGGTCTAACTGATGCTGCTGGAACAGGCGGTGGAGAAATTCATTGGTGGTACTGTTCTTATCCAGCATGAGGATCGGATAAGCAAGAAGGTCTGAAAGAGAGATCTTTTTTTCTTTTAATTCTTCGTAATTATTCCCTGCGATAAATACATCACGGAAATTCTTGATCTTCATGGATGCGGAAATATTATTCAGGCTGGCATTGGGATAATTGACCACAATGAGATCTACCAGCCCGTTCTTGAGCAGTTCCGTACAATGCAGAGAAGTCTGATTGATCACTTTGATATGTACATTGGGGAACATTTTGTGAAACTTTTCAAGGTATGGTACAAGAAAGTATCTGCAAATTGTATCACTCGCACCAATACGGATCTGACCTCCGGTAGAAGCTGCATCAAGAAGCTGTGCCTCTCCTTTTTGGATCAGATTCATAGCCGGTTCAATATGGCGGAGCAGGATCTCACCTTCCGGGGTAAGCTGGACTTTTTTGGTGCTTCTGATAAAGAGTGTCTGATCCAGTTTCCGCTCCAGTGTCTTGATCGACTGGCTTACAGCAGACTGAGAAATAAAAAGCTGCTTGGACGCCTCTGAAAAATTCAGCGTAGTTGCAACATGGTAAAATACCTTATATAGTTCATAATTTATATCCATCATATTATTAGACCTCCTAATAAGTAATAATAGTATTATAAGATAAATACATAAAGAATACAACAAAAAGGAGTAAATTTGTGAAAAAACGGGTCTTATCTTCTGAAAAAGTGAAAAGCAAAATAAGTCTGATTTTAAGCCGGATCCTGGGACTGATCCTGACGGTTTCTTTTTTAGCGGTGTGGCTGGTCACGAGTGTCCGACTCGTACTTTATTCGGATGTTGATCTGTACCGGGCGGAATATGAAAAATACGGGGTATTAGATGAATTGAACATGACAATGGGAGATACAATTTATGTAACCCGTGAGATGATGGCATATTTAAATGGAGAGCGTGAAGAACTGAAAGCAGAGACTACGGTGGATGGAATATGGAGAGATTTTTTTAATGAGCAGGATCGGCTGCATATGAAGGATGTAAAGCAGATTTTTGACTGGAGCAAGAGAGTCCGGTTTATGGCAGGAGTGACCGCAAGTTTTTCTTTTGTATTTCTGCTGATCTGCTTCTTCTGTGAAAAAACAGGTGCTGAAAAAACAATTTTGTGGAAGGTCTTATGGAAAGTGTACCGGAATATTGCGGGGCTGATTTTACTGGCAGGCGTTGTGGCCGGATTTGTGGTCAGCCGGAACTTTGATTACTGGTTTACATGGTTTCATGAAAAAGTTTTTACGAACCGGCTGTGGATGTTTGATGCAGAAAAAGACTATATGATCCGAATGTTGCCGGAGGGCTTTTTTTCAGATATGGCAATGTGGTCCATGTGGATTTTCGGTGCAGGTGCAGTTATCACAGGAGGATTTTTATGGGTGAAAAGCAGAAAAGAAACAATGAGAAGTTCCGTGGAAACTTTCCGGATGGATAACTGATTAGAAATGCTTATGATAAAGTTTAAATTTATTAATTATACGGATGTGCAATTATATGATACGATAAGCATAACAGGTTCATTCTAATTTGGTGTGAAGGAATAAGCACATAAGAGGAAAAGGAGATTGTATATGAGTAATGTAAAGCGTGTGTATGTGGAAAAAAAGCCGGAATTTGCCGTAACAGCGAAAGGGCTTGGACATGAGATCCGTCATTATCTCGGAATTAAAGATGTGACCGGGGTACGGGTTCTGATCCGGTATGACGCAGAAAATATATCAGATGAGACATTTGAAAAAGCATGTGGCGGAGTGTTTGCAGAGCCTCCGGTCGATATCCTTTACAGAGAAAGTTTTACAAAGAATGAGACAGATCGGTGCTTTTCAGTTGAATTTCTTCCGGGACAGTTTGACCAGAGAGCAGATTCAGCAGAACAG
>OHAC01003076.1_pt1 | contig 12282 bp, 8 predicted proteins | sample 1577051 | NCBI WGS metagenome assembly OHAC01 (sample SAMEA3541499, study PRJEB24748) | human gut metagenome | biome: human gut; feature: human-associated habitat; material: faeces | place: China | collected 2012 | reverse complement strand
GAAAATGCCGTATGATACAGTGGTGGTAACAGATTTTGCCGATTTAGAATGCGAAACATCGGCAAAATCCGTTGCTGTTTGCGCAACGCGTGAACAGTAACGAAATAAGAGGTGGTAAAATTTGCTTTTCTTCTATAGATATGTTATAATCACGAGACATGGCGCAAAGAACAGATCCATGCTTTTTTGACAGATAAAAGAGGAGAATAGATTATGAAAGATACAACGCTGGTAATTATGGCAGCAGGTATTGGCAGCCGTTTTGGTGGTGGGATTAAGCAGTTGGCTCCGGTGGGTCCTGGCGGGGAGATCATTATTGATTACTCCATTTATGACGCGATCCAGGCTGGGTTTAATAAAGTTGTTTTTATCATCCGGAAAGACCTTGAGGAGGATTTTAAAGAAATCATCGGTAACCGGATTGAGAAGATCGTGAAGGTAGAGTACGCATTCCAGGAGTTAGATGATCTTCCGGCTGGTTTTACAAGACCAGAGGGACGTACCAAGCCATGGGGAACCGGTCAGGCCGTATTAAGCGTAAAAGGGCTGGTAGACGGTCCATTTCTGGTGATCAATGCAGATGATTACTATGGAAAGAAAGCCTTCAAGGAGATCCATGATTACCTGGTGCAGGAAATGGATGAGGATGCTTCCATTTATGACCTGTGCATGGCTGGTTTTATGTTAACTAACACATTAAGCGAGAATGGCGGTGTGACCAGAGGTGTCTGTCAGGTCGGCGCAGATGGATACATGGAAAAAGTAACCGAGACCTACGAGATCCGCAGAAATGGTGACACATTATCAGCGAAAAATGAGGAGGGCGAGCCGGTAGAATTAGACTTGAACCGTCACGTTTCCATGAATATGTGGGGACTTCCGGCAAAGTTTATTAACGAGCTGGAGAAGGGCTTCCCAGAGTTCTTAGCTTCCAGGAAAGAAGGCGACATCAAATCCGAGTACCTGCTTCCACAGGTGATCGACCGCCTGGTTTCTGAAGGTAAGGCAAGAGTAAAAGTTCTGGAAACACCGGATAAATGGTTCGGTGTGACTTACAAAGAGGATAAGCAGGCAGTCATTGACTCCTTAAAAGCCCTGATCGCCAGCGGTGCGTATCCGGAGAAATTATATCAGTAAGATTAGAAAGATAAAGGGAACGGTATGAAAAGGAACGAGTACATTTCTTTTCATGCCGTTTTTTGTTTGCGTGGCGCGTGAACCGTAACGAATTAAGGAAAGATTCACTTGTAGTTTTTCTGGATACCCTTTACAATAAAATGGGATGTTATATTGAGAAAAGAGAAAACACAGATTCCAAAAGGAAGTTGATATATGAATAAAGCAATCAAGAAATTTGCCATTCTGGCCGGGATTTTCCTGGCGGCAGCAGGCATTTATTTTTTTACCTCATTAAATAATATGGAACAGTCCGAGACGGTTTACACCGTGATGGACGCTCCGGAGCTGCCGGTCATCGAGGCAGAGCTATTTGAAGATCAGGCCAACCGTCTGGTGGGCTACACACAGGATATGGGAAATGAAGTAGCCAGAGACAGTCTGACCATACTGCCAGAGAACCGTCAGTTAAAGCTGCGTTTAAAATATGGTACAGAAACCCCGTTAAGCACCAGCTATGAGATCCGCAGCCTGGATAAGCAGCGGCTGGTGGAGAAGACAGAGGCCGGACAGTGGCAGACGGCTGAGGATGGGACAGAAGAGCTGACGCTTCCGATCCAGAACCTGCTGATCAGGGGGACGGAGTACCTGCTTCATGTGACCATGGAGACAGAATCCCAGAGAGAACTTCATTATTATACGAGGATTTTGTGGCCGGAGCAGAACCTGGCGCGGTCCATGTTACAGTTTGCAGAAGAATTTTCCACCAAAACCTTGTCCGAAACCCAGGCAAAAGACCTGGTGATCTATCTGGAAACGAAAAGCACAGCGGATAATTCTTCCCTTGGTCATGTGACCGTGGAATCCAGCTTTTCCCAGCTGACCTGGGGCGGCTTAAAGATGGAGCTGGTGGGAGAGATGGAGACCACGCTGCAGGAATTAGACGGGATTATGGGTCAGATCAAAGTCAGCTATCAGGTCAGTCGGACGGCAGAACAGGGCAATACGGAAAGCTATGAGGTAACCGACTATTACACCGTGAAATGGACGGAAAAGCGCATTTATCTCATGGATTTTGACCGGAAAATGAACCAGATCTTTTCTGGTGAACGGATGCTGTATTCAGGGAAACGAATTCTTATGGGTATCGGAAATGACGATGTGATCCAGACCCTTCATAGTAAGAATAATCGTTATCTGGCTTTTGTATTTAACCGGGATCTATGGTGCTATGACCAGCAGGATGGAAAAAGTGTGAATATTTTTTCATTCCGGGATGGAACAGACGAGAGCGGGCGAAGCGATTATGACCAGCACAATGTACAGATTTTAGATGTAGCAGATGATGGAACCGTAGAGTTTCTGGTTTACGGTTATATGAACCGGGGTAACCATGAGGGGAATCAGGGACTTGGGCTTTACAGTTACAGCAAAGATGGGGCAGTGACGGAGCGCTTTTTTGCAGATTCCAGCCGTTCTTATGATGAAATCCGTCAGGATATTGAAAGGCTCAGCTATCTTAACGAGAATGGTATGTTTTATGTCTACCAGGATGGCGCTGTTTACGGGATCGATCTGTCCAGTAAGGAGTATATGGTGGTAGCAGATGGACTGACTGAGAAGACCAGCGCCATCAGCAGTGACCGGACCCGCCTGGCGTGGCTGGAGGGCCAGGGTGCCTATGAAGCAAAGGCGATCCATGTATTTAACATGGCAACTGGAGAGAAACAGGAGATCCAGGCGCCAGAGGGAAGCGTTCTTCGTACGCTCGGATTTGTTCAGGGCGATTTTGTGTATGGACTGGCTCATCCGGAGGATATCTGGATGTTGAACGGCCGTGCAGAAGATCTTCCGATGTATGCGATTCAGATCGTGGATAAGGATCTGAATGTCCAGACCCGCTATGAGAAACAGGGTTTTTATCTTGGCAGTGTGGAGGTGGAGGATTCCAGAATCCATATCCAGCGTCTGGTGAAAAATGGGGATCTCCGGTATGCATACGCAGATCAGGATACCATCGTCTGCAATGAGGTGGCAAAGACCGATATTATGGATCATATCGGCTGGTTTGCGTATGCATACCGGAGATATGATCCATAATATCGGTCTTTGCGTCAGAGGTGCGCAGAAAAGTTTATTTTGTGCAGACAGACCAGGAGATCAGCAGAACGATCAAGATCAGTGTGGCAAGAAAGCTGACTTATGACCAGTCAGAGACCCTGGTATTCCAGAGTGGAGACCGGCAGTCAAGAACGGCATTTTACGCTTATGGAAGAGGAAAGCTTCAGGGAATTTATGGGACATTTTCCCAGGCAGTCCAGGCAGCTTATCCGGTTATGGGGATTGTAACGGATCAGGATCAGCAGATCTTATGGGACCGGGTAAACCGCAGTACCATCCGGACCATTCGTTCTCCGCAGGAGACAGCTGCTGTTCTTACGGGAAATCTGTCGGAGCTGTCCCAGGCAAAAACGATGACTGACGGTACAGTTCTCATTGATGCCAGAGGCTGTACCTTGAACCAGATGCTCTATTTCATTGGTCAGGGAATGCCGGTGGCAGCTTATACGGACAGTGGAGATTATGTTCTTTTATATGGATATGACCAGTATAATATTTCCGTTTTGAATCCGGCAACGGGTGAGACCTATAAGATGGGGTTAAATGACGGTGCAGATTATTTTAACCGGTGCGGAAATGATTTTATCTGTGGAAAAGTCCTGCCGCAGTAACAAAAAAGTGAACAAAACGAACGTTTCCTTTACAAATTTTTAAGATGTGTTATAATGTGCACGAGAGACAGGGCATTCGGCCCAATTTCAGATAAAAATCATGGAAATTAATTTAGAAATCATTTTAGAAATCAGAGGTGTAGGATGGAACAGTTTATTATGAAGGGCGGCAACCCGCTGGTAGGAGAGGTTACGATCGGCGGAGCGAAAAATGCAGCCTTGGGTATCCTAGCGGCATCCATTATGACAGACGAAGATGTTCTGATCGAGAATCTGCCAGACGTAAGAGATATCAATGTACTGCTGGAAGCGATCCAGGAGATTGGAGCTTCTGTGGACCGGATCGACCGGCACACAGTAAAAATTAACGCATCAGATATTCATGAAGTATCGGTGGATGACGAGTACATCCGCCGGATTCGTGCGTCCTATTATTTTATCGGGGCGCTTCTTGGCAAATACAAAAGCGCACAGGTTCCGCTTCCTGGTGGCTGTAATATCGGAAGCCGTCCGATCGATCTTCACATTAAGGGATTCCGCGCTCTTGGCGCAAAGGTAGAGATCGAGCGTGGGGCGGTGCTGGCACATGCCATTGATCTGGTAGGAAGCCATATTTATCTGGACAAGGTATCTGTAGGGGCAACCATCAATATTATGATGGCGGCAGCTTTGGCAGAAGGTCAGACCATTATCGAGAATGTGGCCAAAGAACCTCATGTGGTTGATGTGGCAAACTTCCTAAACAGTATGGGCGCCAACATCAAAGGCGCAGGTACAGATATCATCCGTATCAAAGGCGTGAGAAAGCTTCATGGAACTGAGTATTCTATCATCCCGGATCAGATCGAGGCCGGTACTTTTATGTGCGCAGCAGCAGCGACCCGCGGTGATATTACCGTGAGAAATGTGATCCCGAAGCATCTGGAGGCTATTTCTGCAAAATTATTGGAGATTGGCTGTGAGGTAGTGGAGTTTGACGATGCTGTCCGTGTGGTTGGCAAGCCAAAACAGCGACATACCAACATCAATACCCTTCCATATCCGGGATTCCCGACAGATATGCAGCCACAGATGACGGTTACCCTGGCGCTGGCTGAGGGAACCAGCATTGTGACAGAGAGCATTTTTGAAAACCGCTTTAAATATGTGGATGAGCTGGCACGCATGGGCGGAAGCATCAAGGTAGAGGGCAACGTGGCCATCATCGGCGGTGTGGACGGCTTTACCGGAGCCCAGGTCAATGCACCGGATCTTCGTGCCGGGGCAGCTTTGGTGATTGCCGGACTGGCAGCAGAGGGCTTTACTGTTGTGGACGAGATCGGTTATATCCAGCGTGGTTATGAGCATTTCGAGGAGAAATTAAGAGGTCTTGGGGCTCAGATCGAGAAGGTGGATTCCGATAAAGAAGCCCAGAAATTCCGTTTAAAGATCGGCTAATGACAAAATAAGAAAAAATGAGAAAAAAACAAGGGGAAATCCCTTGACAAAGCACACGTGATTCAGTAAAATGATGTGTGCTACAAACAACAAAAATAGAAAAGTGCGTAATAGTCCCTTATTCAGAGTGATGGAGATACAAAGGATCTGAGAAGTCACGGCAACCCCGGACCGGCATTGGGAAGCTTCCCATGAACGAGAAAGGAAGGTGCCAACCTGAGCGAGAAATCGAACAATAAGAGGATTTGATTGATAATTATCAAGTCCGCAGTTCGCTACGGACTTTTCGTTTGCCCAAAATCAAAGGAGGAAAATAAATGGAGAAGTTACTGTTTACTTCTGAGTCTGTGACCGAAGGACATCCGGATAAGATGTGCGATCAGATTTCAGATGCGATTCTTGATGCGTTGCTGGAACAGGATCCGATGAGCCGTGTGGCCTGTGAGACTGCCTGCACTACCGGTATGGTGATGGTTATGGGTGAGATCACAACCAACGCATATGTGGATATCCAGAAGATCGTTCGCGAGACAGTTCGCGAGATCGGTTATGACCGTGCAAAATACGGATTTGACTGTGATACCTGCGGTGTGATCACTGCTATTGACGAGCAGTCTGCTGATATTGCATTAGGTGTAGACAAGGCTCTGGAAGCAAAAGAGAATTCCATGAGTGAGGAAGAATTAGATGCTATCGGCGCTGGTGATCAGGGTATGATGTTCGGTTTCGCAAGCAACGAGACTGAGGAATATATGCCATATCCGATCGCTCTGGCACACAAGCTGGCCCGTCAGTTAACCAAAGTACGGAAAGATGGGACTCTGAATTACCTTCGTCCAGATGGTAAGACCCAGGTAACCGTAGAGTACGATGAGAATGGCAAGCCATTCCGTCTGGACGCGGTTGTATTATCTACCCAGCATGATGATCAGGTAAGCCAGGAGCAGATCCATAAAGACATTAAGAAGTATGTATTTGATGAGATTCTGCCTGCAGAGATGGTAGATGCAGACACCAAGTTCTTCATCAACCCGACCGGCCGTTTTGTAATCGGCGGACCTCACGGAGATTCCGGCCTCACCGGACGTAAGATCATCGTAGACACCTACGGCGGATATGCACGTCACGGCGGCGGAGCATTCTCCGGAAAAGACTGCACAAAAGTAGACCGTTCTGCAGCTTATGCAGCACGTTACGCAGCAAAGAACATCGTAGCAGCAGGACTGGCAGACAAATGCGAGATCCAGCTCTCTTATGCGATCGGTGTGGCACAGCCGACTTCTGTTATGGTAGATACCTTCGGAACAGGCAAACTTTCTGACGAAAAGATCACAGAAATCGTTCGTGAGAATTTTGATTTAAGACCGGCCGGCATCATCAAAATGCTGGATCTGAGAAGACCGATCTACAAACAGACAGCAGCTTACGGACACTTTGGACGCAACGACCTGGATCTGCCATGGGAAAAACTGGACAAGGTGGATGCACTGAAAAAATATCTGTAATCTGACTGAGGCAGACAGAATTATGTGTGGAGAAATGAAAACGGAAAACAGCAATCAGAAACAATGTATCAAAATGGTAGGGAATATAGGGATTCTGTATGAGGATCCCTATATTCTCGTATGTCGCAAACCGGCAGGAGTTCCGGTTCAGAGTGCAAATGCCAGAGTCAAAGATATGGTCAGCATTCTGAAACTGTATCTGCTGGAAGAGTCCGGGAAACCGGGAGAGCCATATCTTGGAGTTGTGCATCGCTTAGATCAGCCGGTTCAGGGCGTGATCGTATTTGCCAAGACAAAACAGGTAGCAGCGAATTTAAGCAGTCAGATCGCAGACCGGAAGGGCAGCGGTCAGGTCGTGAAACGATATTGTGCAGTTGTGCGTAGAAATGCCGATGTATACAAAGAAACAGAAACAGCAGCAGAATATCAGGAACTGACTGATTATCTTCAGAGAGACCGCAGGACAAACACTTCTTATATTGTGCCAAAGGGAACGAAAGGTGCAAAAGAAAGCAAACTGCGTTATGCGATCCTGGAAGAAACAGAGGATCTCAGCCTGGTAGATATCGAACTTCTGACCGGCCGGCATCATCAGATCCGTGTACAGCTTTCCGGAGCGGGCATGCCGATTGCGGGTGATAAAAAATACGACGAAAAATCCGCAAAAACGACAGGAACACGCGAAAAAGAAACTCCGGCACTCTGTGCTTACAGCTTAAGTTTCCAGCATCCGAAAACCGGAAAACAGATGGATTTCACCGTTCTTCCGGAAGGAGGAGCGTTTGAAAAATTCCGCAAAGAATAGCAATATCCGGTAAAAACAGGATAACAGAATGAAAAAGATTATGTCGTACATACTAAATCCGATAAAAGCGGATAAGGAAGGTGCGGCGAAGATGAATACAAAAATCAGAAAAGCAATCGGAATTGTGGGAATCATAATGGCGGTATATATCATTTTTAAATATATATTCGTCTATGTGGCCCCATTTCTGGTGGCTTTTTTGATTGTAAGGATTTTAAATCCGGCTGCCATCCGTCTGCAAAAATATCCGTGTTTTCGGAAAGTAGGAAAAGGGAGTCTTTTGTTCTGCATGATGAGCCTGGTCCTTGGAATAACAGGCGTATGCATGTGGTTCCTCGGTGTGCGGCTGTTTGCACAGATTCGCAGCATTTTTCTGCATATTGATCAGTACGAGGCAAAGATGGAAACGATGATCGACGGATGCTGTGTGCTGCTCAATCAGAAATTCGGGATGAAAAGTGAGGCGATCAGAGAGATCGTCTACCAGAACATTGAAAAAATGTCGGAAAAAATACAGGCAGTCAATATCACGCAGGTTTTTCGATATTCCGTGCGGTATGCAGTCGTTGCCGCAGAATGGTTCAGTGTGCTCTTTGTGATTTTTGTGGCTGTCCTGCTGATCATCAAAGATTATGATGAAATCTGTCAGAAATTGCAGAAATACAGCACGTTTCGTCATCTGGTGCGGATTGGGGAACGTCTGTGGCAGATGGCGGGTCTGTGGCTTCGGGCACAGCTTCTGATCATGGCGGCAGTGATGGCAGAGTGCGTGGCAGGTCTGTGGGTTTTGCAGAATTCCTATGCCCTGCTGGTCGGGATCCTGATTGGTTTTCTGGATGCACTTCCGTTTATCGGGACAGGGACGATCCTGCTTCCGTGGGCGGCACTGGAACTGTTTCGTGGAGACTTCTTTCATGCCGCAGCTTACCTGACTTTCTTTCTCATTACCAACAGCACGCGGGATTTCCTGGAGCCACGGCTTTTAGGGGAAAAGCTGGGCGTATATCCCATTGTTATCGCAGTTGTAGTATATGTGGGGATCTGCATCTTCGGACCGACGGGAGTTTTGCTTGGTCCGCTGATGCTGCTTGTTATCAGAGAGGTGGTCAGGGAATGGCTGGAAGCGTAAAAAAACCTTTTCTATTTCCGGAAAAAATGGTATGATAGGCTTTGATAGTAACTGAGGGTTTGGAGAAGATGCAATGAATAAGAAAAAGAAGGTAAGGCACAGCGGAAAATTAAAATCCTATATGCAGTGGCCGGCAGTCGTGGCGGTCTTACTTGTGATGCTGGATATCCTGGTTTTTGCGATCGATGTGAAAGCAGGATTTCTGGTATTTTGTTTTACTGCCGCTTATTGGGTTCTGATGTCTGTTCTGATGCTGCGTTACCGTCCGTTTGTTCTCCGTGAGATGATTGCGTTTGCATCCCAGTATTCCCAGATCCAGAAAGGGATGCTGAAAAATTTTTCCATTCCGTATGCAGTACTCGATACGGATGGAAGAGTACTCTGGATGAATGATGCATTCTGTGATGTGACAGGAAAGGATTCCAGGTATCGGAAAAATATTTCAAACCTGTTTCCGGAGATTGATGCGTCTGCACTTCCGTGCAAAAAGGAAGAAACAGATGTGCAGATTTTTTATAATGAAAACGATTATCAGGCACATCTGCAGAAACTTTCAATGGGAGATCTCAACGAGGAAGTATCGATTGTGGATATTCCGCAGGAAGGGAATTATCTGATCGCACTGTATCTGTTTGACAATACGGAGCTGAATTATTACATCCGTCAGAATCAGGAACAGAAAATGGTTGCCGGACTGATCTACCTGGACAATTACGATGAAGTGCTTGAGAGCGTGGAGGAGGTAAGACGTTCCCTTCTGCTTGCCTTGATCGACCGTAAGATCAGCAAATATGTGGCGAATCTGGACGGTATCACAAAAAAACTTGAGAAGGACAAGTATTTTGTAGTTCTGAAATATAAGTCACTGGAAGAACTGGAAGCAAACCGTTTTTCCCTTCTGGAAGAGGTAAAGACGGTCAACATCGGAAACGAAATGAAGGTCACTTTAAGTATCGGTATCGGAGTGAACGGCAGTACTTATGCACAGAATTATGAGTTTTCAAGAATTGCCATTGAGCTTGCTCTTGGACGCGGCGGTGATCAGGCAGTCGTAAAAGATAACGATAAAATTTCTTACTACGGCGGCAAGTCCCAGCAGATGGAAAAGAGCACGCGTGTAAAAGCAAGAGTAAAGGCACATGCACTTCGCGAATTTATCGGAAGCCACGAAGATGTGGTCATCATGGGACACAAGATCACGGATATCGATTCTTTCGGAGCAGCCGTCGGCGTATGGCGTGCGGCAAGGATTCTTGACAAAAAAGCCCATATTGTTCTCGGAGATATCAATGGATCGATCCGTCAGTGGGTGAATCTGTTCCTAAATGACAAAGAATATCCGGAAGATATGTTTGTGACACATGAGCAGGCGAGAAAGATCGTGGATCACGACACCGTTGTGGTGGTTGTTGACACGAACCGTCCAAGCATGACAGAGTGTTCCGAGATCCTGAATCAGACCAGGACAATCGTTGTGCTTGACCATCACCGCCAGAGCAGCGAAGTGATCAAAAATGCGGTTCTGTCCTATATCGAGCCGTATGCATCATCCGCATGTGAGATGATTGCAGAGATTTTGCAGTACTTTGCAGATGATATCCGTCTGAAAGGAAAAGAAGCAGACTGTATTTATGCAGGTATTATTATTGATACCAACAATTTTATGGCGAAAACAGGGGTCCGCACCTTTGAAGCGGCAGCATTCTTACGCAGATGTGGAGCAGATGTGACGCGTGTCCGCAAGATGTTCCGGAATGACATGAGTTCCTATAAGGCGAGAGCAGAAGCGGTTCGCCACGCAGAAGTATTTGAGCAGTATTATGCGATCAGCTGCTGTCCGAGTGAGGATCTGGAAAGCCCGACTGTAGTCGGTGCTCAGGCCGCAAATGAACTGCTGAACATTGTCGGTATCAAGGCTTCTTTTGTATTGACAGAATACAAAGAGCGTATTTATATCAGTGCACGAGCCATCGATGAGGTCAATGTGCAGATCATTATGGAGCGTCTCGGCGGAGGCGGTCATCTGAATATCGCCGGGGCACAGCTGGACGGAGTGACACTTGAAGAAGCAAAAGATAAGCTGAAAAGTACGATAAGAACGATGATAGAAGAAGGAGCGATTTAAATGAAAGTTATTCTTGTAGAAGATGTAAAAGCACTTGGAAAAAAAGGTGAAATGGTAAATGTAAGCGATGGATATGCAAGAAATATGCTGTTCCCGAAAAAACTTGCACTGGAAGCAAGTGCAAAGAACATCAATGATCTGAAACTGAAAAAAGCACACGATGAAAAAGTTGCAAAAGAACAGCTGGCAGACGCAAGAGCATTTGCAGAAGAACTGGCAAAGGCACAGGTAAAAGTTTCTGTAAAAGTAGGCGAAGGCGGAAAAGTATTCGGTTCTGTTTCCAGCAAAGAAATTGCAGAAGCTGCAAAAGCACAGCTTGGATATGATATCGATAAGAAGAAGATCCAGATGAAAGATCCAATCAAGGCAGTCGGCACAACAAGCGTTGCGATTAAGCTGCATCCGAAGGTAACAGCAGAGCTGAAAGTCGTAGTAGAAGGTATTTAACAGGGGGCATAAAAATGGAAGAAGCACTGATCAAGCGGGTATTGCCCCACAGTGTTGAGGCAGAGCAGTCTGTAATCGGTGCTATGCTCATGGATCAGGAAGCCATCATCAAAGCCTCCGAGATCATAAGCGGAGACGATTTCTATCAGCATCAGTACGGCATTGTTTTTGATGCGATCGTAGAGCTTTATAATGACGGCAAACCGGTAGATCTGATCACGCTGCAGAATCTTCTGCGTGAAAAAGACGTACCGCCTGAGATCAGCAGTCTGGAGTTTGTCAAAGATCTGCTGACTTCTGCACTGACCTCTACAAATGCAGATGCCTATGCACAGATTGTACATGAAAAGGCAGTTCTGCGAAAACTGATCAAAGTCAATGAACAGATCGCAAATGACTGCTACAGCGAAAAAGAAAAACTGGAAGATATTCTGGAATCAGCAGAAAAGCGGATTTTTGATATTGTTCAAAAACGAAATTCCGGAGACTTTGTGCCGATCAAAGATGTCGTGTTGCGGGCACTCGACCGGATTGAAGCGGCATCGAGAAACAAAGGAAGCGTGACCGGAATCCCGACCGGATTTATTGATCTGGATTACAAGACAACCGGTATGCAGCCTTCCGACCTGGTACTGATCGCAGCTCGTCCTTCCATGGGAAAGACCGCATTTGTACTGAACATAGCCCAGTATATGGCATTTAAGAAAAATTATACGGCAGCGATCTTCAGTTTGGAAATGTCAAAAGAACAGCTGGTCAACCGACTGTTCGCACTCGAATCACAGGTAGATTCACAGCAGCTTCGTACCGGAAATCTGAGCGATGATGACTGGGCGAAACTGATCGAAGGAGCCGGGATCGTTGGACGTTCCAACCTGATCATCGATGACACGCCTGGTATTTCCGTTGCGGAGCTTCGCTCCAAATGCCGCAAATACAAAGCAGAAAAAGGGCTGGATGTCATCATGATCGACTACCTGCAGCTG
>OHAC01003065.1_pt1 | contig 12341 bp, 8 predicted proteins | sample 1577051 | NCBI WGS metagenome assembly OHAC01 (sample SAMEA3541499, study PRJEB24748) | human gut metagenome | biome: human gut; feature: human-associated habitat; material: faeces | place: China | collected 2012 | reverse complement strand
AAATTGCCCCGGTATTCTGTATCCGGACATCTCTCCTAGAATTTTCCGCCACCGCCTCCGGCAGTGCTTCCGGAAGATGTTGTATGCGTACTGCTTCCGCCACCACTGGAAGAATCATTTTTCTCTTTTTTCGTTTTTGTCATTGTATTATACAGGAATATGTCTCTGCTCTCAGTAAGATTCATACTTCCAGCTTTCACATAATTATTAGCTGCTGCCTGGAAACGTACGGTTTTAAGCTTTGATTTCATAGTGCCAACAACAATCAATGAAAGGACGATACCAGCTACTAATGAAATCGGAATCCAAATCCATGACATTGGTTTTTGTGGTTCATTATCGATATCATAAGGTTCTCCGGTTTTTGCCTGCGTAATAAAATCATCACACTCGTCAGCAAATGTATCAAATGCTGCCGCAAAATCACCATCAGACAAATCACCCGTCATCTCTTCTCCTATGTACTGGATACCTGCATCCGTAAATGCTGTAATAGCATATCCGTAGGTTGCCATATACCAATCATGATCTTCCATGCTGATCAGAAGTATTGTTCCATCCTTGTCCGGTCCATAACCATAATTATGAGACTCGTAGAATCGTTCTGCATAATCAGATACCGTCAGTCCATCCAGTGTATCGGTTGTGGCAACCGTCACATCTACCTTCTGTCGCGTACTGATCTCATCTAACTTACTGGTTAACAGCTCCCTCTCATCTGCAGACAGAAGCTCAGCATTGTCGATGACACGAGGATATTCATTCGCGAATCCTTCTGTTTCCTCCGCAAAAGCCGGAACTGCAAGACCTAGACAGAGGATGAGGAGCATCATAAACGATAAAATTCTTTTCTTCATTTCCACACCTCCCTAAAACAGTCCGATCAGGTGCAAAAGCCATGCAGCACCATACGTTGCAACTGTGAATACAGCTGCCAGCATCACTGTCCAGCGTGCTGCCGCACCTTTATCTACCGGCAGATCACCGACAAACTTTCCTGTCTGTCCATTCATTGCAAAGGTGTATTTGTTTCCGTTCCATGTCGTATTCAGAAGCCATACCGGATACAGTGCATACTTTGCTTTTCCGCCATGAAATTGTACACTGCTATTGTCTGTTGTTACTGTAGCATAACCTTTTACTGTCTCAGCGAAGGCTTCCTCTGTAGAATGTTTTACACGTTTATTGGCACGTTCAATACTTTGTTCGGCAGTTACATCATACTTATCTGCCAGATATCCTGCAAGATAAGCAGTCTGGAAATCCACCGCATCTGAAATATTGAATGGCTCGATAGATTCCATCAGATCGTCTGCCATCTTTGTAGATCCATCTACCGGAACATTTTCAAAACCAATACTTCCACCCCGGTGAACCATAAAATGACTTGTCTCAGTATAATCATAATCACTGTCGCTCCACATTCGCACCTTTGTTGCCCGATAGCGGACTGTGGCATCTACATTTGTATCAAAAAGCCAGAACGGAACGTAAATACCTTTGATCTCATCAATATGATTCTGATCCTTGAAAATCTTTGGCAGAAGACGTTTTCCGGTCAGATGCTTCTTCAATCCTTCTTTTGCTGCCTTTTTATCTAATTTGAACGGAATGACCAGATCCGGTTTTAATGCTCCCGAAAATTGTCCCATCATTACGATCGGATTATCACAGAATGGGCAGGTTGTTGCTGCCATGTTGGCATCTCCGACAATCTCGCCTCCACAGGACTTACACACATACGTGCGTAAACCATCTGTTTCACCTTCCTGCCACTCACTGCCTGCGGAAGTATCCCACTCCATATCATCTGCCTGTTCATTCTGCAGCTCTGCATCATAACCTTTGAGTTCATCCATCTCGAACTCAGTATCACAGTACGGACACTTCATCTTCTGAATCTTACTGTCAAAGGCGATTGCGCCGCCACAGCAAGGACATTTATATTCCTGCAAGCCTGCCATAACTCCTTCTCCTTTCTTTCGTGCCGGGTTTCCGGCAGTTATTTTCTAACCGCTGGTCATCCGTTACTGTCTGTCGTTCTCGTCAAAGATATCTCCACACTCCGGACAGAATCTTGGCGGATTCTTCGGATCTTCCGGTTCCCATCCGCACTTATCACAACGGTAAAGCGGTGCGCCTGCCGGCTTCTTCGCTCCACAGTTCGTACAGAATTTGCCTTTGTTTACTGCGCCACAGGAACATGTCCAGCCTTCGTCCTCTGCCGGTCTCTTAGAACCGCATTCCGGACAGAAGTTGCCTGTCACCGTAGCTCCGCAAGAGCATTTCCATGCGCCCGGTTCTGGTTTCGGTTCCGGTTTCTTTGCTCCACAGTTCGGACAGAAATTACCTGTTACTGTAGTACCACATGCACATTTCCATCCGCCTGCTGCCGGAGCTGCCTGCTGCTGTGCTGCCTGCTGAGCCTGCTGTTGCTGTCCCATAGCGAAAAGATTCTGTGCATTCATTCCACCACCTGCAGCGTTCATTGCCATACCCATGCCCATGAATCCTGTCATAGCTCCTGCCTCGTTGCCTGCTGCGGTCTTCATCGCATCTGCCTGAGCACCGACAAGTGTAGCTGCTGCCATTGTAGGGTCACGCATGATAGCTGTACGCTGTGCCTGTTTGATCAGTTCTGCATCCTCGTCCGGAAGAATAACTGATCCAAGAGCAATACTGACAACCTTCAGTCCACGAAGAGCTCCCCATTTCTCTGAAAGTGCAGTATTCATGGCATTTTCAAGATCTGTATTGTGTGTTACGATCTGATTTGGACGAAGTTCCATCTCTGACAGACGGCCAAATGCCGGCTGCAGGGCTGAGATAAATTCTGTCTTAAGAGTACTGTCAAGTTCTTCACGGGAATATTCCTGTTCTACATTTCCACATACATTTGAATAGAACAACAGTGGATCAACAATCTTATAAGAATATACACCTGAACAACGGATTGATACGTCAATATCCAATCCAATCTTGGAGTCTACTACACGGAACGGAATCGGATTCGCTGTACCAAAACGGTTTTCCAGAATTTCCTTTGTATTAAAGTAATAAATTCTCTGATCCTTACCTGTATCTCCGCCATAAGTAAAACGCTTGGCTACGGTTTTAAATGTCTCTTTAATGCTCTCACCGAGATTTCCCGAGAAAATGGATGGTTCTGTTGAGGTATCATATGTAAATTCACCAGGCTCTGCACAAACTTCTACAACCTTGCCCTGTTCTACAATGATCATACACTGTCCATCAGCCACGGCAATACCGGAACCGTTAGAAATGATATTGTCATTTCCTTTTGTATTAGAAGAACGACCTGTCGTTCTCTTCTGTCCCTTTGTAACGAGCACTTCTTTCGGCATAGATTCGCAATAGAAAAACTCTTTCCATTGATCCGCTAATGTTCCACCGAGTGCACCCATACCTGCTTTAATAAGTCCCATATGAACTCCTCCTTTTCCGACTTAGAATCTGTCTGCATTTTTAAATTCCATAGACATATCCAATGTGTTCTTTCCTTTTATTGTATTATAACAAAAAAGAAAGAATCTGTCTGTCCTCAAAAAATAGATTAGCTGCTTTTTTTACACAAAAAGCAGCTAGTCTATTTTCCAGACTAACTGCTCCTGTTGAATTCTTTTATTATTTTTGTTCTGTCTCTGATATCTCCAATTTCTTCTTCTGAAATTCCATATTAGACAGTAAAATGTTCATTGCAAAACCTACAAGCAAAGCCCATCCGGAACCTTTGAATGCAAGCACTGCTGCCATTACTCCGGCAATACTTTTATCTGTACTCGTCTTACAATAATCCATACCGATTCTTGCACATACATATGCCTGGAATAACAAAGTAATCGCAGAACCCACGCCCATGATTGGTTTCATGAATGACACGATCGGCACTAAAATAACACTAATGAATGTTGCCATACGGAAAGAGCTCATTCCACCGATCAGCGATTTCATTGCTTTCTTTCCTTCTTTATAACGCATTGCAACAGATACAGTCATACCAATCCAAAGCGGACCTGCCAGTGGTGGGAACGGTGCAAAAATTGCAAGGATCAGGTTTCTAAGACCACTGATCAGGTTTGATCTGCTTGAATTAAAGTCAATATATTCGTCAGTTCTACTGTCCTGTGCTTCCTCTACCAACGTCTGTGATGTAACAAAATCTCCAAACGCAAGTACATAACAGATCAACGCCAACGGAATTGCACTTACAAATTTTGAAATCGGTGGAAATCCGACTGCAAAAATACTGACTGTGTGGAAAATATTACTAAAGTCAGGAATTCGGATAAGTGTTCCAAGTTCGAGAACCGGTTTTGACAATTCTCCAAGCAATACTCCTGCTAACATAGCAATCAGATATGGGAATAAATTTCCATATTTTGCCATGATATCCAATATTTTGTATTTTTCTCTATTCTTTTCACAGAACGGTGAAAAACTCAAAAACGCAAGTAACAATGTACCGGAAAGTGTTGCGATTGGCGCAGTCATCAGCTGGCTTCCATCTGAGAGCTGTCCTTGCAATACTGTAATCGGTGCTGCAATCAGAATACCGCCTTTGATTGAATTCGGCACACCATTCACGAATTTATCTGCAAGCTTGGTAATTCCCATAAATATAAATACAAATGCAACAAGCAGCTGCAATGCAATCATTGCCTGAATACGCTCCGGTCCTTTTGGGAATCCATTTAAATATGCCAGTGTAAATGGTAATGTCGGTGTGATCCATCCCGGGACAACCGGATCTCCTAACCATCCATGAAGCATGTACATAAATACTTCAATGATGACGCAGCTCCATGCAAGTTCATACGGAAGTCCAAGATTATCCGTCAGATACGGAATCGAACTTAACGCAGTAGCGCCAAGGATCAGACCTTGAAAAAATTCTACATATTCTAATTTATAATGAATTCCCGGAATACGCCACTGAAATGGGCCGAGTGGAATATAGGGAAGTTCGTTGGCTTTTCTTGTTCTTTTCGGACTCATCTTTTAAGCTTCTCCTTCATTTTTCGATTTACAAGTGTCTATTTTTTAACAATTTAATCTCAAAAAAAGGACTGCATTCTTTTTGATGATAACATCTTTTGGAACAACAGTCCATTTTTTTCGTATGAATTGAGATTGTTACTATGTTACTTCCTATAATGCACTTTTCCCGAAGATTTTTTTGTGCTGTGCTACCAGGTAGAGGGAACTTAAAATAGCAAGGATTGCAAATACTAATAACATGATCATGAGGCTGTATACTGCGCTGGCCTCGCCTGATGATTTTGTAAGCTGTGCTGCCACTACTGGAATCAAGTAACTTGCCGCACCCATAAATGTGTAATAAATACCAGTATTTCTTCCCTTCGGTCCTGGGTTAAATAACTGAACAACTGCAAGACCTGTCTGAAGAGCACCTCCTGCTGCGAAGAATCCCAACATTGCGATAGCGATGTAAATGATTGCTACCTGATGGATAAACAGTACACCCGTAAGTGCCACTGCTGTACAGATAGAATCAATAAGGACAACCTTTAACGGGTTCCATTTTAATTTTGCCATCATGAACGCCCAGAAAAGTACTGCACAGATAGACCCGATTGTATAAATAGAAGTCATACCTGCTGCCTGAATCTCGGAAAGTCCACATACGGAAAGTCCAAATGCTTTTGTATACTGCTGTGCGCCATACATGATCGCCATGCAAAGGAACGCATAAAACATTACAAGAAATACGATAAATTTATTTGGCTTTACAAGCATTGCAGCCTGCACTGCATTATCGGATTTGTCTTTCTTTCCTTCTGACACTTTCTTCTGATCATCATAAGCAAACGGTGCAATAATTGCAAGTACCAGACAAACAACTGACATTACAACCGGAATAATAACATTTAATTTCCAGTTTCCGCTGTTTGCATTATGAACAACCAGGAATGGATAAATCATACCGGAAACAGAAACAAAAAATTTGATTCCGATCAGTGCAGATCCAGGTGCTGCCGGATAAGCTTCCTGTACAGCCGGATATCCTGATGCATCCCAGAAACCGGATGTTGCAACTCCTGAAACAAATCCACATACAGAAGCAACTAATGCACTTTTTGTAAATAAGAATCCAAGGAAGCACAGAATATATAATGCTGCTCCACCGATCATTAATTTTTTACGTCCTACATGATCCGAAATCTCTCCGCCGATCCAGACGCTGACGAATTTACCAAAGCCTGTCCATGCAACTGCTGTACTTACCGCTGCAAGACCTGCTGCATATGCTGCTGACTGTGGGTCTGCCATATTGAATCCCCACTGTTTTGCAAAGTTTACGTTGTTCTGACTTAAAATGATAGCCTGGATACCATGTGTTAAATAGCAAAAATATACACAGAGGATAGACCACAAATATTTCTTTGCTCTCATTCCATCATTCTCCTTTTGTGAATATAATTATTTGCCCTGAGCCTTCTGAAATTCCTGGTACTCAGCAAGTGGCATCTCTTTTCCAACAAACAGTTCATAGTTAACTGCACCCTGCTGCAGAAGCATTCCTGCGCCCCCGATTGCTTTGCATCCTGCTTCTTCTGCTTCAAGGATCATCTTTGTCTTCTCTGGATTGTATACAGTATCTGCAACAACAAGATCCTTACGGAATAAAGATTTGTCAACCAGAGTTACATCCTCGTGTGGTTTCATTCCCATAATCGTTGTATTGATAAGAATATCACAAGTTTTGATCTCTTCTTCCAGTTTCGCCTTATCAGCAAGATCATCTACAGTAACAACACAGTCCGGACACTTCTCTGCTAATTTAGCCTTTGTTCCTTCTGCTCTTTCGTAGAATTTATCTTTCATATTGAAAATGTTAACTTCTTTTGCTCCGTCCAGTGCTAACTGAACCTGAATAGCTGTAGCTGCTCCACCGGCACCAAGTACAACAATCTTTTTATCTTTTACAGATACACCGTTGATCTCAAGATTTTTAACAAATCCAACACCATCTGTAATGTATCCTGTGATCACACCATTATCATTTACAAACGCATTACATGCTCCGATGATCTCTGCTGCCGGAGAAAGTTTGTCAACTAACTTTGCTGCAATATTTTTGCATGGCATTGTAAAGTTACCAGCGCGCATTTTGAATAAACGAATTGCCTCAAATGCTTTTGGCATTTCTTCCTCTGTTACATCAAACGCCAGATATGCATAATCTAATCCGTCATGCTGGAAACTGAAGTTGTACATTGCCGGTGATCCTGAATGTCCAACCGGTGATCCAAATAATCCCATTAAGCCTGTGTGTCCAGAAATTCTTTTTTCCATGATTCTAATCCTCCTGATATAATTTCATTTATAAATTCAATGCAACCTCATATGCTTCTTTTGTGGCATCCAGTGCACGGCGTGCTTTTACTGCGTCACCTACCATGTGGACTTCTGGTACGATGTCTTTTAATTCTTCTGCAAAATCATAAACTACGTTCTGTCCATCACGGTGTGTATAACGTGAGCTGAATCCCATAGAGAGAATAACTGTATCGAATCCTCTTGCCTCGTAGATCGTCTCGTCTGATTTATCTGCTGCATTTTTGTAACTTACACCATCTGAGAAGATTTCTGATACAGCTGCACTTGTAATCTGTTTGATGCCATATTTCTCAAATGCTTCCATAAGAAAAATTCTGTGCTCATGGATCACATCCGGTCCGATCGCATCTCTCATTTCGATAATGGCTACTTCATGTCCCTGTTCTGCTAAGAAGTCTGCTGTCTCTGCACCTACCATACCGCCACCAACAACTAAGACTTTATGTCCTACCGGGCGTGTTCCTTCCAGGCAGTCAACACCATAGACGATATCCGGATTTTCAATACCTTTGATAAATGGAAGTACTAAAGTCTCAGCTCCTGTTGCGAGGATCACTGCATCCGGTGTATCTTCTTTCAACATCTGTGCAGTTACTTTTGTATTCATCTTGATATTAACTCCGGCTTTTTCACATTTTACAATGTAACTTCTGATCATGCCTGTGATATCACCTTTTCCCGGTGGATATGCAGCCAGTCTCATATTACCGCCAAGCTTATCTGTAGCTTCAAATAATGTTACATCATGTCCGCGTCTCTTCGCTGTAAATGCAGCACACATACCTGCTACACCTCCGCCGATCACGTAAACTTTTTTCGCCTTCTCAGCCTTTGGCAGTCCTTCTTTTTCATGTCCAAGTACCGGATTTACAAGACAACAAATTGGTTTACCTGCATACATATTGGCAACACAGCCCTGAAGACAGGCGATACATGGTGTAAGATCTTCCAATCTTTCTTCCATTGCTTTCTGTGGTGTGTGCGGATCTGCAAGCGACTGACGTCCAAATGCTACTAAATCTGCATTTCCCATTTTAATGATCTGTTCTGCAAACTGTGGTTCTGTATATCTTCCAACTGTAATAACCGGAATAGAAACACATTTCTTGATATTTGCAACAAGCTCTGCTGAGAATCCGCCGTGAATTCCTGTCGGAGCCCACATATACTCATCTTTTAAATGTACTGCACGGGATACGTGAAGACCATCAATTCCGCAATCTTCTAAATAAGAAGCAACTGCACACATATCGTGATTATCAAGTCCTCCAAACATATCTTCTGTACTGTTAATACGTACAAGAACAGCAATCTTTCCTTCTGTTTTCTTCTTTACTTCTTCAATAATGAGACGTGAAAATCTCATTCTGTTCTCAAAGTTTCCGCCAAATTCATCGACACGCTTATTTGTTCTTGGTGACATAAATGAATTTACAAGATAGCCGTGCGCCATGTGGATCTCTACTGCATCTGCTCCACCTTTCATTGCACGTTCTGCTGCTTCACCATATCCTTTTACAAGCTCATACACTTTTTCTGTAGATACTTCTTCAGGAATGTCTCTTCCATCTGCTGATGCAATTGCTGTAGCAGCCTGGATCGGTGCTCCTGCATTCTTTGCATTTCCTTCCGGTCCTGCATTCTGAAGCTGGATAGATACCTTTGCACCTTCTTCATGGCAGGCATCTGTAATTTTCTTTAGGCTTTCAATGCTGTTGTCATCATAAAGACATGGTTTCTTAGGACCGCCCTTCGCTCCTTTATGTACTACAGTCGCTTCAATTGTGATCAGACCAAACTGACCTTTCGCACGCTCACCATAGTAAGCCACAGATTCGTCACTCCATGTTCCGTCTGAATTTGCGAAATTATTTCCCATCGGTGGAACAACAAAACGATTTTTAACTGTCATAGGTCCAATCTGAATCGGAGAAAACATATTTTTGAATTTCATCATTTTACCTCTCTCTTTGGCATCATCTGTTTTTCAAATTAGTCTACCAACTCTGGCCAAACTTCTTTTAATACTTTCTCTGTGTTTTCATATGTATAAGCAGCTGCTTCTTTCAGTCCTTTTCCAAGGATTGCATCAGAAATAACTTCTACACCAACAACCTTCGGATCAACTCCTGCGTCTTTAATCATCTTAACAAATCCTGCTGTATCTTTTGCTCCTGTTCCCGGTGCAAGACGATCATGCATAGACTCATCTCTTAAAATAGGTGCTGCATATGGTCTTTCATAAGCATCATTGATCTGGATAGAAATAACTTTCTTGGCAATCTCCGGTGTAAGGATATCGTATGGCTGATCTGCTCTTACCCAGTGCCATGTATCAAGAATGAGCATTGCGTTGTCGCATCCAGAAGCTTTTACAACTTCCCAGCCTTTCTTAAGATCCGGAATTCCGCTGTATGGCATCGGCTCAACACCAATGATGTATTTTCCTGCTCTCTGGCAAAGTTCTTTTAATTTCTGTGCTGTGTACTCAACAGAATAATTTTCCATCAGTCCACAGTTGATGTGGCCTACTCCAAAGAGTTCGCACATATGAAAACACATCTGCTCTTTGTATTTCTGCTCATAAGAACGATGTTCCTCACACCACTGAACAATGTACTCTACCTCTGTTACTTTCATATCATGTTTGTCAAGAATTGCAAGAATGTCTTCATCATGAAGTCCTTCATTCAATGCATCAACATAAGTCTCTGCGCGAAGACCGATTCCTTCATATCCTGCTTCCTTTGCAGCGATTACACGATCTTCAAATTTGCACTGATCTCCAAGTGTCCATGAACTTACTGTGATTGGGTTTTTCTTTGACATAATTCTTCCTCCATTGTAAAAATTGAATATAATCCATTGGATTTTTCTGTTCAATCTTGTTGTTTTTTTCTATTTTTATTATATCTGTTTGTTAAATAAATGACAAATTGGTAATTCTATCACAATCCATGCATTTTGTTTATAGATTTTATTTACACTTCGTGTTACGATATTATTATCAATAAGCATTATTGCGTATTTATCTCTCAAATAGAGTAACTGTTCAGAGCCAACCTCCAAAATGCTACGCATTTCGTCGGTGTGGCGTATCCGCCAAATAAAATTTCAAAAACAGTCTTAAAAATGCAAGCATTTTACATCTGTTTTATGAAATTTTGCTTGGCTCTGAACAGTTACCAAATAGATATAAAATGAACCTGATTAAATGGGAAGATACAAATTTTTATAAGGAAGGTACCAGACTTTATGAATCTCTATCATCTTAGATATTTTGTTACTCTCGCTCATCTAGAACACTACACAAAGGCTGCGGAGATTCTTTCTATCACTCAACCAAGCTTAAGTCATGCAATCTCATCTCTGGAAAGTGAGCTCGGAGTAAAACTCTTTGAAAAAGATGGACGTAACGTTGTCCTCACAAAATGTGGACAGGCTTTTCTTGTCGATGTGGAACAGGCTTTGGATATGCTGGATTCAAGCATCAATAAACTGCAGATGACCGGATTTGGGGAAGGCCGCATCGATATTGTTGAACTCCGTACGCTCAGCAGTGCAGTTGTTCCGAACTTTGTAAAAGGTTTTTTGGATTCCACGCCTAACAAAAAAATCAATTTTTATTTTCACAGTTCGACCGGACTTACTTCCGACATGATCCAGGGATTAAAAGAGCGAAAATATGACATCGCATTTTGTTCCAAGATGGACAACGAACCTCTCGTTGAGTTTGTTCCGGTTGCAAAACAAGAGCTTGTACTGATTGTACCTAAAGGACATCCTTTGGACGGAAAAACTTCGATTAATCTAAAAGAATCGCTTACGTATCCACATATCGTTTTTTCTAAACGAAGCGGTTTAAGACATGTAATTGACAAGTTATTTGAAAATTGTGGCGGATACCCACAGATTGCTTACTCAATGGAAGAAGATCAGGGGGTTGCCGGATTAGTCAGTGCCGGATTCGGCATCGCAGTTGTACCACGAATGCCGATTCTTTCCTCCTTGCCGGTTTCAATCATAGAGATTGCCACTCCGTCCTGGGAGAGACTCTTCTACATGGCAACTTTGAAGAATGTTTATCAGGCACCTGTTATTACGAACTTTAAGAATTATGTATTGGAACATGCTGAAATATAGAATGATAAGTTTTCTTCTATTTTACAGCATCGGTACGATCATATTTACCCAGAACCAGCTCACCGGCATCACAAGCACCATGGCCGGAATCATGTCTGCGACTGGGAAATCGTGAATCTTTGCGATTCGAAAACCAGTTGCAAGAAGCAAGAAGCCTCCGCATGCCTTGAAGTCGGCAATCATATCCGGCGTGGTCAGCGGAAAGATAAGTTTTGCTGCTGCAAATATGATCAGAAAAATCACGCACTGCGGAATCGCAACTGCTACAATCACCATACCTAATGTTCCTCCAAAAATCATTGCAGTAAAGAAATCCAGAATCGACTTCGAAATCAAAATTGTATGATCACCGCTCATTCCGGAATCCAGTGAACCATAAATCCCTGTCCCACTGGCACAAAACAATACGATGATCGTCACAAGCATTGACATATACTCTTCTCTGGACATGGATTTGTTCTTATTTGGGAAGAGTTTTCCCACTGGTTTCTCCATGCAGGTCGCTCCGCCATTAATAATTCCGCCCAGATTGACTGCCAGACCAAAGGCAGTTCCAATTATCACTGCAAAAATAACAGCAGGCATATTTTTCATAAGCCCTATAGAACTGACACCCATTCCCATTGCGCAGACACCAAAAATCTTAGTAAGCTCTGCATTAAACTTCACGGGCAATTTGTGCCCGAATAATGCCCCGATCGCACCGCCGACTACAACCGACAAGGCATTGATAATAACTCCTATTGGCATATTCATTCCTCTACTTTCTAAAACACAGATGCGGTGTAAGGAATCTCCTACACCGCAAATTTTCA
>OHAC01003062.1_pt1 | contig 12356 bp, 11 predicted proteins | sample 1577051 | NCBI WGS metagenome assembly OHAC01 (sample SAMEA3541499, study PRJEB24748) | human gut metagenome | biome: human gut; feature: human-associated habitat; material: faeces | place: China | collected 2012 | reverse complement strand
GTTGGTGTTGGGATCACGATCAGCATACCAGGCTTTGTCCTGTTCTACGGTTTTTGAATCCAGATCAGATAACTTTTGACATCTTGGATTCCCCAGCTCACTTTTCTCACAATAATTCACATACACCATCGGTTCCATATCTTTTGGAAGCTCCGGTTCATAGGCTTTCAGTCTTTCCATCAATACGCCTGCACGAACAGACAGGTCGCATTCTTCGTCCACAATATCCTTCAGATAAGAAATATAAGAATGTGTATTGCCACTCTGCAAATCCAACATCACCTCTTTCCTTGGCTTTTTTGACGCAAAACCACTACATATTTGTTTAAAAAGAACTCTTCAATGCACAAAAAAAGAGCCCTAAACATACCTTAAATATGTTTAGAACTCTCCTATTATCATCCTTTTAAAGGATAATCATTTTTACTAATTTGTGAATAATGAAGTGTGCTAATTAACAGTATGGATTATTCAAACTCGGCAAGTCCAAAGATGTTCTTAAATATATTTGTTTAAGTTTTGTATCTTTTTTGCCGTTATTTTATTTCTGTTACATATATTATTTTGGCTCACTGATTTTCTGTTGCCAATTTGTTGCCACTTCATTATAATCATCAAAAAACTATTTGGCAACTCTTTTTTATTGGTGAACATATTACTCATTAATGCATGATAAAATACTATTCATTTTTGAAGTTCTTAGCACTGCATTTTACCATCCCAAAAGTAAAATTATCCCGTATTTCATAATAAACTACAAGAAATAATATATAGATCTAGCATATTTATTATTTGTATTGATATTTCTGTTCTCGTTTACGGAAAGCATCCTCTCCCCCTTCCATAATTTCACAAATTCCTTCTCTAATAAGTTTTTCCTCAATACAGCCTGCCTTTTTATTTTTTCTAAAAGTAACTTTTCCCTGATTATTACGTTCAAGAACAATAATCCCCTCTGCATCCCCCAATACTGGAATGTTAGGATTGTGTGTAACAATAATAATTTGACGTTTGCTTTTCATCTTTCTTATAGATTTTACAACAAGTGAGTAGATAAGACTATTATCCAGATCATCTTCCGGCTGATCAATAATCAGTGGATTTTCACCACTATTTAATATAAATGCAAGAATAGCTGCACTCTTCTGCCCAGGTGAACCTTCATTAATATCTATTTCTCCATTTTCATCTATAATTTTAATTTGCAATTTATCCTCTGGAAGAACTTTTACAATTGAACTCAGTGTATCATTTTTATATTTATCTATCCAAAGCTTAGCAAATCGTGCATCTGTAGAACAGCCCAATAATTCTTCAATATTTCCCGAATCAGTAATCAACATGAACTTTAAAAAGGCTTTATACTGTTCCCAATTATTATCGTTAGATAATGATTTATTAACCAAGTTTTGAAAATCGTTATCAAAAGTTCCTTCTCTTCCAAATTCTTTCTGTAAATTTGCCTTCCATCGTGTTAAATGTCCTAATGGAATAACATTAATTGAGATGTTTTCCAAATTCAAATTGTCAATCACAGCCTGTCTCTTTTTGGATAATTCCAGTCGCTTATCGATAAAAATATCGATGCTTTCTTCAATTTTCTTCTCTATATCCTTCTGTTCATTCTGCAATATTATCAAATCATCATACCTTTTTTTATTCTTTTGTAATTGATCCTGAATCGCATTAATATCCTCGCCACCTGTATTTTTTACTTCTTCCAACGCATTTAAATATTTTTTATGTATCTCCTCTCGTTTTTTATATGTGAATGATCCTTCATATGATTTCTCCATTGTTTCAACAGAGCATTTTTTTTGATTCAAAAAATCAACAATACTCTGATTCGTATCTTTTATCTTTTTTAATATTTCAAGTTCAATTGCATTTTCATCACATCCACCAAGCTTCTCAATCTGAAGCTTTAATCCCTTTTCCTTTTCCTCAAAACTAACAACAGCACCATTTATAGCGTTTAATTCTGAAATGAATATTTTTTCCACATTCTTTATTTTATTATCTATATTTTCAAAATCTTTTCTAGACTCCTCAATTCCACTTGCCTTAAATTTTTTTAAGATCGTATCAGCTTTTTCAATTTCAGCCTTTATTGTAGGCAATTCTCTAATCTTCTTTCTGTTACTCTTAAATTCCTCTGAATATTTTTGCATATTTAATATTGCACTATCGATTTCATCTGAATATGAATACATATCTGCCGATACTTTATCATCAATCATCTTTACCAATGGGCTCATTGTTTGATTTGCAATATTATCATCTTCATCTATCAAATTAAAAATTTCTTTTTGCCCATAAAAATCTATCTTGAATTCTGGCGGATTCTCAACACTACCGTTAATATCTTCAACTTCTGTTACAAGCTGTTTCCCTTTTCTTGATGCTTTTATTACATAGGGTTTATCTATACCAAAGTTGAAAAATGTTGAAATTTTCGCTTCTTTTGTCAATGTTTTTTCCAACAATCTACATTTTGAAAGATCTCGTTCATTGCACACACCATAATTTATCGCATCAACAATTGTAGATTTTCCTGTTCCTCTTCCCCCTACAATACAATTCAAATTTGGGGAAAATCTCATATTCATTTTTGTCATATGTGAGATACCCTCAAATTCAATACCGCTTATGTAATTATAAGTAGTCTCATTAGGATTAAACTGCATACCTATTTTTTGAAGTGTTAACCAATTAATACATCTGTGCTCAGGATCAATAAATACCTGCCGAAGGCCGTCAAAAGACAACGTTGAAAGTTTGATCCATGTGAACATTTTTCCGAACCCTTCGATTGAATGCTGCGCTTCATCCTTATTCGATGGGTTGTCTGATCCTGTTATCAATACAGCTCTATTAATAGCCTTATTTTTCAGTTTATTACTATACTCTCTAACATCTTCATCATTTCTCACTTCAATAGCTGAGAACGAAAGAAATTCCTTATATTTTCTAATTGCATTTTCTGTACTTTTACCGAGTCCCTTATTGGATGCAAAATGAGCAGGTATTACAAATATTTTTTCCTTTAATTCCATACATAATGTTTTCAATTTATCTTCAGATACATTAACAGTCGTATCAGCCCAATCTTTTCTTGCTAATCCTAGATATTGTACAACTGCATCTTCAATTTCAGTTACAGACATCTTATTATCATCAAAAATGATGAGAAAATGTGTAAAATCTGATGAAACACAAAGTTCTATTCCATAGAATATCTTAAATTTTTCATCTTCAAATTCTGTCTTTATTTCTTCTATCTTTCTAACCCAACCAACTGAATTATGATCGCTTACTACAACTGCATTAAGCCCTGAATCCTTAGCAGCCTTTAACCACTCTTTTGGTGTCACTTTTTTGTCCGGAAAGCACCTACTTTCCGGCGTATGAGTATGAAAATCTATTTTATACCATTTTGCTAATGCCATATGCTTCTCCTTCTCATTTATACAAGATAGCTATTGTTTATAATGCAACTTCATTATTTTTGATAAATATTTTCCAATATCTTAACTATCAACCCATTTTATAATTTCTCAAATAATTTTAATCTTTTGACAATCTCCTCTGGTTCTGGTAACATTTCCTTCATCTCTTCAGGTAATGTATTTCGTAACTGGTATGTAGCTACACCAATCGGCATATTAATATTTTTCAAAGCATATTCTACATATGTTTTATCCTTGTTTTTACATATAATAATGCCAATGGATGGGTTTTCATCAGGTAACTTTATTTGCTCATCTAATGCCGTCAGATATAATTGCATTTTTCCTGCATATTCAGCTTCAAACTCTCCAATTTTTAACTCTATAGCGATGAGACTTCTTAACCGTCTATGAAATAATAAAAGGTCTATATATAAATCTCTATTCCCCGCCATCAGATGATATTGATTTCCTATAAATGTAAAATCCCCACCCATCTCAATTAGAAACGCCCTTATATTATTGACTAATTGCATCTCCAATTCATGTTCCGAATACTCTGGCGACAATTCTGCAAAATCAAAGGTATATTCATCCTTCACAGCTAGCTTTGCTTGTACTCTTCTATCCTCTGATATTGTTAAATCAAAATTTGTCTGATTCAGTAAATATTTTTCATAAGTCCTTGTCTCGATAAAATTTGTCAAAATTCGTTTTGTCCAACCATAACGCTTTGCCATTTGAATATAAAACTCTCGTTCTAAATCATCCTTACATTTTTCCATAATAATGATATTATTACTCCAACTAATTTCTCGCACCAGCGGTGCGAGTTTTTCTGATTTACGATATGTTAAATAAAAATTTCTCATTCTCCATAAATTTGCAGCTGAATACCCTTTTGCTCCTGGAAATTCTTTTTGTAATTCTTGCGCCAGAATCTGAACAATAGATTTTCCCCAACCTTTTTCTTGTTGCTGTTTATAAATTTCTTCTCCCATTTCCCAATAAAGATTTATAGTTTCTGCATTTATTGTCTTTAATACATGATATTGTTTTTTATGTATTAACTGTTTTAATTCATCAACTAACGGTTCATAACCTTGAATTTCATTGTTTGCCATATTCTTCCCCATTTTCCGCACCATTGGTGCGACATTTTAAAGATTTCAATTATATGTTCCAATAATACGAAAGATTAACTCATCCACTAACTATATACCTAATATATCTTAGCGATGTTTTTTAATATAGACTGTAAATTTACCGATATATTATTATTTTTCTTTATCTTTTTGAAACTCCGCCAAATATTGCTTCAACGCTCTTTCTATAGCAACCGTTTTCGTTTGTCCCACTTTTTCGCAATGCTTCTCCAATGATTCAATTATTTCACGCTCAATATACAAATTTATATGTCGGCCATCTTTTTTTTCTCGTGCCATTTCAATACTTCCTTCCTACAATACTACTATTTCTGATAGTTTTAAAATTTTTTGAGATATACTTTTTTTAATATCATCTATTTGCTCATACTTATCTGCTAATTCTTTTTGTTTTTGAAGATCATATTTTCCATCATCAGAAATTGGAATCGGTATAGTATCTTTCATTCTTTTTATCGCTATAGGTTTCAGTGACGTATATTCATTCTTTCCCAAGTCACCTTCCCTACCTTTTTTTCGTTTTCTGAAAATAGGTTCTAACACATATTTAATATATCTCAAATCAATACCCGTGCATTTATCTGTTGGCAACAAAACTCCTCTATGGCATGTTATACTAAACTTCTCATTATGATACATAATATAACCAGCTAATCCATCAATGCACCATGTCAAATATTCCCCTGAATACTCTGCAGTGTTTACTCTAGCATACTCACTAGTAGTAGTACCTGAATATAATGGCACATCTCCTTTATTTCTTGACACCCATGTCTTTGTAAAATCAGCATTTCCACCTTTCGGATAAAATAAATCCGTAACCAATGGATGTGCCCATTTCATATTTTCATCTTCTGGAAGAACAACGGATATATTCTTCAGTTTTCTTCTTTTCTCCAAAAGAATATTCTTCTGTTCCTCTATAACCGAATACTTTTCTGCAAGCTCCGTCTGAACATTTATATTAAAAGTTCCATCTTCATTAATAGGGATTTCAACTTTAGCATTCAAAATATCTGTTTTGGGCAAATTTCCTAAGCCATATCCCTTAGCAATATTGATAAATATAGGTTCTGCCACTTTCTGCAAATACTTTAAATCTATGCCCTCATGTGGAATCAATCCTGTAGCATGCTTTCCAATTGTATATTTATCATCATTAACCAGATATGTATATCCCGCCGCCCCATCATTAACTACAACCAAACATGGTTTTTCATTATTATAAAAATTTATATATGCAAATGGCTTGTTTATTGTTGCTGCATAAACTGGATATTCTCCCATATTATTTTTAGCTTTCATTTTTGTAATTGTTTTATCACTCTTAGCCACATCGCATATCTCATAAATATAAAAAGATTGTTTTACTATTTCAGGCATTCTATAGCCTCCTGATAATTTTTGATATCCTCAATCAATTCTGATATATATCCGCGAAACTCATCCAAAGACATTATTGTATCTTTCTTTTTAATACCCAATTCTATTTTTTCTTCATCAGACCAAAACAGTTCAATATTCCAGTTATTCTCTGTTCCAAACTTATCTATAGAAATTAATTTTGCTCGCGGATTATCATTCACTGCCGATATTGCAATTGTATTTTCTCTATTTCCACGATACAGGTTATATAAATCAACTGAATCACGTAGATCATTTTCAGAAATATCAAATCTGTACGTATCCATTGTTTCGCCTATCGTACTACAAAGATATGCATAAATCGGATAAGGCTGCATTTTATCCATTTCTTCTTCCGTACGTTTATGAATCGTAAGAATAAACGTCTTTTTAGGAGTATTGAAAAAAGTCCCCACTGGTAAAGAAATAATACTTTCTATATAACAGTTCTCTATTATCAGTTGTTTTAATTTGTTATTTCCTATATTGGTAAATATACCATCTGGTAATATAATATTAGCTATACCACCTCTCTTTATGGATTTAATAATCCATTCTGTAAAAAGAGCTTCTATTCCCCTTCCTCCAGATGTGTATGCCTTAGTTTCTGTTCCATATATTTTAACTGCTTTACTTGCCTCACTAATTGCAGCACTCTGATAATATGGCGGATTTGCAAGTATTAAATCATATTTATCTGCACATAATTTTTCCAAGGTTCCTAATGTAGTATGGCTAGACGTAATTACTTTGTTAAGCATCTGTTCTGATAATTCTTGTATTTTTTCAATAGAATCACAATTATTTTTAAATAAATCTGAATAATAAATTAGCATATTTGATTTTGCAAGTATGGTTGTCAGATCATATGTATTATCTTCCATTTTCTTTTCCATACCTACTAATTCAATTTTTGACTTTAGCTTTCCATTTTCAAAATAAAACGGAGATGAAATTTTAGATGCTGCTTCAAGCAAAAATTTTCCTACTCCACATGCTGGATCACATATACTCATTCCCTCTTTTACATCAACCATACGAACCATCTCTTGCACTACTTTTAATGGTGTAAAAAACTGACCCATTCCATCTTTATCCGTACTGTTTTTCATAAACGTTTCGAAAAGTTTTGATTTAAAGTCTTTGTTTATATATAAAAACTTTCCATGTTCATCTTCATACTCTTTGAAACAATCAAGCAATTTGCCAAAGCAATCCGCCGAACTTTCATGTATTATAGGATTACCAATATCATCTGTTTCTGTGTGAAAAATTCTTCCGTTTATTATTGTTGTTCCATCTTCTGGATTATACGGAAAAAGCTCTAATAATTTTTTTCTTACAGTCGTTAAATATTGAATAAATGCATCTTTCGCACTCTGTTCAGTATAAATAGAATATATCCCTTCAAATGAGTAAATCCCTTTTAAAACACTTATATCTGATAAGAATTTAAAAGTAAAAAATTCCACAAATGTATATAACGAATTTTTTGCAGAGGATAGCGACATATTCTGCAAAATACGTGCTACTTTTTGAGCTAATGGTGTTGGATCAATATATTCTTTAGGCATTAATTTATTATTTGAGTCATTTATACAATAACATACGTCATCAATAAATTCAGCAAGCTCTTTATTTTGCTCAGGTGACAAATTTTTAGGATTAATCTTTCGTGTTATAGGCTTATCATTTTCATCAACAATACAAGCACCTGTAATAGGGTTAATCCATATAAATGTTTCCCCATCCGACAACATATATATTTTGGCTTTTACCTGTCTTGCAACTCCTAATTCTTGATATTTTGCCAAACGCCGAAGTCTTTCCGTTTTTAATTTATCTGGTTCTTTCATCTCTATAAAAACGACTATCTGCTTATCTTTATTAAGAATTAGCACATCCGGTCTATTTGCTTTTATCTTATCGCATTCTTTAATTGTAAGTCCTGTTACCTCTTTATTCTTGACTAAATCTTTAATTGTAGTTGCTCCTAAACTTCTACAAACATATTTATCAAGCTGCACTGGTATTGAATATAATCCATCTTGAATTGTTTGTTCTGACATATGTATTCTCCAATCGTTTTTCTACATCATACTACATACATCTTTAATAATAAAGATATATCTTTATTATTTGTGAAATTATTTTTTTACTCAGTTAAATCTGTAAACTACTTCATTTAACGTAATCTCCTCCGCACAAGCCCAGATATTATTCATTCTCCCAACCCATGCCATCTGATCCTGCATCTTCAGTTCTTCCGTCACTCCATGCACTTCTTTCATCTGCTCCACCAGCCTGTCCATCATCTGATTACACTCCTCATCAATCTGATGCAGATGCTCATTCAACTTCCCTGCAAGCACCAACTCCAAATATAATCCTTTCCGATGCTCCTGCAAATATGACTTTCTCAGCATTCCATACTTTCCAATCGGATACTCTGTCTCTTCCGGGAGGTACAGGTCTGGATAATACAGACCGTCCTCTCCTAAAGTATAACTGATTCCATTTTCTCCCATAGTGTGTTTCTCCATGATTGTCCTCCTATCTTGCTCCTCGATCTTTGTTCTGACTACGGGTATGCTGTTTATTTTTCTGTTCATTCTGTATTTCTTGTTTCTTTTCTGCCAGCTTCGCCCTAATACCATGTGCTACTGGCTCTTTGCCCGTTTCTTTCTTCCATTTTCCTATTGCAGTTCGATACTGGCTATACTCAGTTTGAGAAGCCTTAAAATCTTTTAAAAATTCCTGTACACTTCTATATCCGATTTTCTGCACAATCCTTGGAAGATAATCTTTCATATCTCTAATCTGACTTTTCAATTCATCAATTTCATTCTGCAATTCTTTTTTCTTTCTTCCTTTAAACCATCCCTTTACCTCTGACAGTTCTTTCTTCTTTGCAGAAAGCTGTTTTTGTTTCTGTTGAATTGCACTGTTTTGATCTTCCAGTTCTTTATTCACTTTAAATAGTTTCGGATACTTTGATGCAAGCCTCGTCATTTTAGGTTGTTCCGGTTCTGCCTTTTCTTCTTTTGTTGTCTCGACTGCTGCCGTGCTATTTTCAGCAACATGCTCTGGGTGTTCAGTTTCCGTTTGCTCTGTCTTTTTTGGCACTTCCCTGGGGTTCTTAAACAGCACACTTGCTATCAAAAACTCCAATGCCTCAACAGCCACTGTTACAACTCTGGAAAATAATCGTGGTTTGTTTCCACGCCGGGCAATAGATTTCTTGATTGGTTCTGTAATTTCTTTTCGCTTCACTTCCATTATCTTCGGTTCCGGCACTCCACTAATCAATGCCATATCAACAGCTCTGTTCCATTCCCGGCGTTTTTGGTTATCCGCTTCTATTTCCTGTGCTTTCGGATTATTTTTTCCAATTTTCTTTGTTGCAAGATAAACACTGCCACGCTCAAATACCTGCAGCTTCTGGCTCTCGTCCTGCACATAAATATTGATTAAATCTGTATAAGAATGCTTTACCTCATCCAGAAATGAATTGCACTTGAAGCGTTCATCTTTCGCAGTAAACAGCTTCTTCTCATAGACTTCTCCTTTCTTCACAATACTGCAGCCTTCTCGGATCTCGCCATCTTCTCCTAATATCTCTTTCTTGGTTCGGACATGTTTTCCATTTTCATCATAAAACATATTTCTGCTGGCAATCTTAATGATTGGTTCATCCAGTAGTTTCCGTTCTGCAAATATCAAATGAATGTGATAATTGGTCTTTCTTTTATTGTGGTGCAAAGCAGCAATACACTCTGTTCCATAATTCTGTTTAAAATGATTTGTAAAAAGCTGCAGCAATCTATCCGGCTGATATTCTGTAAAACTCTCTGGCAAAGCAATGATCAGTTCTCTTGCCTCAATACATTTTCCTTCTGTTCCACTTTTTGCAAATTCTTCCTGATTACATTTTGCAAGTTCCCGCCAAAATTTCCGTTCTGTGGTTTCATAAACTGCATAGAGGTTTTCCTGTTTTGCATGACTGGATATATAAGTGATTCTGCCTTTTACATTGCTTAGTTTTGTCATTTGAATAAATGAATTTCTTCCGATAGGCACTCCCTCCTTGTCTTCGGCAAAATAAATTCTGCCATATCATTTGTGAGTGGATGCATCGGCATCCGTTTACGAACTATCCGCCTGTCGGCGGAACAGCTCCCGGCAGGGCGAAATACCCTGAGTACAAATCTTTGATTTGTGCGATGGGTGTATTTCGCTCTCAAACGCCGAGGGCTTTGTGAGATGCTTCTTACATCTACCACAACTTGGCTTTCGCTTTTCATTTTGGGCGTATCCGCCCTCTTTTTCTGCCCGTATCCGGGCTTATTTTTTTCACTAACAACAAACCGACTATTACTCTTCCTTTCTGCTTTATTCCGGTATCCTTGCCCATACATACTCCAGATCTCCACAATATGGTGTTCCAACCAAATACCATTCTCTCGCCAGATTCATTTCCATTCGTGTCTTTACCCACTGATCATCAACTAGAACTTCCAGACATTCTCCGCAGTGAAATCCTGGATCAATCCATAAGTCTGATGACAATAATCCATATCTTTTGTTATAACTGTTGTAACCTAATCTTCCTTCTCTCATGGTGTTATTCTCCCTTCATTTATCATTTCAGCAGGGACGCCCTGAATCAGGGCCCCCTTTTGAAAAATTTTTTCTTCGCCAATCAACTACCGGCTACACCTTACAAACCTTCTCTTTGTCTGCTATTTACAGGTGCGTGGCACGCTCCTGTCATAAGGTCATCAAGCAGAATCTTTACCACCGAAAGTTCTCATGTATTCCACACTTATCCAAATACTCTTGTCTTGCCTTTTCCCGTTCTTCCTCTGTTGGTGCTGTTTTAAAAGTTGTATAAAGTTCTCGTTTTACCATGCTGTCCAGCTTTTCCATCAATGCTTTTTCAATTTTCGGTAAATAATCTTCATTTCCGGCAAGATGGTATTGAAACAGTGCCAGCAGTAAATCTTTCGGTATCTGTACCTGCGTTTTTCTCTCCATATTTTCCTTTCCGTGACGGTCGTGACGATAGTGACGATATTTTCACTACCGTCACGCTATATAAAATACCGTCACAACCGTCACATATCGTCACGCTTGTTTTCCGACAAAGGTTAATCTAATTTTTCTTCCATCGTGTCCTCGTTCTGTTTTATACTGGATTCCATATTCCAGAATCAGACGTTCCAGGCTGACATTTAATTTTCGTGATAATGCGTTCGGCTGCATTTCCACCTGCAATACTTCCACAAGCTCTGTTGCTGTTCCTACCCACTCTGGCATAGTTTCTGTTACAAGTTCTTTGATTTTTTCCAACACTGGATCTTCTGGTTCTTTCCAAAGTTCTGTTTCTGTCTTGGTAAGTTCCCAGACACATCTCTCCCGATTAAAGTTCAACCACAGTTTCTGATCCTGCTGGTCACGCCCTGCCACTTCCAGAACTGCCTTATTATCTGTCCGTTTTTCTTTCTGCATGACGAATGCTCCATCCGCAGCTCCAAGCAATCCATTCGTGCCAGAAATCATATCAAAACTATCGGAAGATTCCATTTTCCTTGTATGATGCACAACCAGAAAACAGATACCATATTTATCGCTGAATGCTTTCAGCTTCGTCACAATCTCATAGTCGCTGGCGTAGCTGTAAGCCTCGCCTCCGGCCTCCCGAATCTTCTGCATGGTGTCAATGATAACCAGCTTCGTGTCGGGGTGTTCCTTTATGAAATTCTCAAGCTGCTCGTCCAGCCCGTTTCCGATCTTGCCCGCCGCAGTTGCAAAGTGCAGCCGGTCGGTGTCGTTGACGCCGTACATCATGAACATACAGCTCTGGATGCGTTGAAAATCGTCCTCTAAGGCAAGGTACAGCACCGTGCCGGGATGGACTTCGTAGCCCCACAGAGCTTCGCCGGTGCTGACATGATAGGCGATCTGCGCCACCAGAAATGATTTGCCGATCTTCGGCGCGCCTGCAAGGATGTACGCACCTGCGTAGAGCAAGCCGTCGATAATGGGCGGCCTGCTCTGATATGCGGTCTGGTACAGCTCTGTCATGGAGATCGTGTGCAGATAATGCGGATCGGTCAACCGCTGCATCCTGCGGTAGATTTCGTCCAGACTTTCCTCGTTGTTTTGAAAATCACCGTTGATTTCTTCTTCAAAAGCGGATATACTGTTCTCAGTTGAATTGTGAAACGACTGCCCATCATCTGCGCCAACAGATGTGTCCGGGGCGGTCGTTTTCTTTTTGCTATTTTCATTCTCCATAGGCATTTCCCTCCTTCATGCCGTCCATGATGGCGGC
>OHAC01003051.1_pt1 | contig 12389 bp, 10 predicted proteins | sample 1577051 | NCBI WGS metagenome assembly OHAC01 (sample SAMEA3541499, study PRJEB24748) | human gut metagenome | biome: human gut; feature: human-associated habitat; material: faeces | place: China | collected 2012 | reverse complement strand
TGTTCTCCAAAAATCATGGAAGCAGACTGCTGGATACCGGTCGCAAAATTGCCATGGGTTGCGAGAATAATTCCTACCATGTTAACTTCACATCCTTTCCTCTCCTGTTAGAAATTATTAGTTACTCTATCTCAAAATATGAAACAGCTTTTGTCTGAAAACCTCATCTGGAAGATTCTTTTCCATCTGAAGTTTTTTAATACTCTCCTCTACATTCGGATCTGCCATCGTCCGATAAAATGTATTAAAAAGCATCGGTTTTTCCCTGAGCATTTCTGCGGATACCGCAAATAAAAACGCACAGCTTACTTTAGAATCATCCCACAAAAGCGGCTGATCCATTCTTCCGATCATCAGTCTTGTATTGTGTACCATTGCCGGATTCCCATGTGGCAGGGCAATGTAATTAAGACTTGTGGAAGACATTTCCTCTCTGCTGAGGACAGACTGCATATATTCTTCCGTCACGAAATCTTCTTCCTGCAATGGCTGTACCATTGCTTTTATGGCAGATTCCATATCTTTTTCTTCTATAGGAAGAATAATCGCTTCTAATATATTTAATTCCAATAAATGGTTTACCTGAATTTCTTTGATTCCTTCCTCAATTTTTCGCATCTCACGCTCTGAAAGAGCCATAGAAATATAAATGATTGGAAAGTCCGCTTTTAAAATGCGTTCGGTTGTCACAATGCAGTCACAATCTAAATGAGAAAGGGATTTAAATTCCTGTAAGGAATACATTCCTGTTACTTTCACGCCAACAAGCTTTCTTTCTATTTTCGATCGAATTATTCTTGCTGCCGCTGCTCCAAAATGACAGACAATGATAATTTTTGTCTTTTCCCCTTCATCTTTCATTCTTTCGATTGCTGCCTGAAAATGAATGGCAAGATAGATAAGATCATTTTCCTTCATAGACAGATTATACATATCTGCGATGTAATCTGCCGCGATCGCTGCCATTTCAAATCCAAAAGGATACTGACGTTTCATCGACTTTACCATATACGCATCCGTTTCAATATCCAGACGATTTCCTCTGAGAATCGTGGTATAAATGTGGGAAGACAATCCCTCAATAAGATCTTCATCATTACAAAAATCCACGCTGAGTCTCTCCATAATCCCTTTAAGGATTTCCTGGATTGGATGTCTCATTTTCTCCATAATCTGATCCTGACAGGCAATTTTTTGTTTACGAAGCGATAACAGCAACGTATACATATAGCGCAGTTCTTCTTTTGAATCGAGCAGACCAAATTCCTGACACCAGCCAGGAATCCATTCAAATAATCCGTCAAATTCCTGCGTATTAATGAAGTCTTCCTGTATCGCAGCCGGTCTTTCTGTATTCCCGCTGTCTGCATGACGGACAAGAAACAAAATATAAAGAAAAAGCTGCTGCAGCGACTCATCGGTAAGCTGAAACCATTCTAACCCCTGAAGCTGTAAAACTGCTCCTCTCGTCCTCTCCATCTGCTTCTTCGTAAAATAATGAAACAGTGGAAAATGAAGGCTGTCAAACTGCTCTAAAGCCACAATATAATCTTCCCCGAACAAATACGGAAACAGTATCTTAACAAATACTTCTCTTCTTTTATTCTGGGATGCTGCATAGCGGATGCCATAATGCCGCTGTGCCTGGATATCTTCCGGATACTTCTTCATAATCGATGCCAAATGCTTTTCTGCGTAAGACTTGCTTACCAGAAGCTCATCTGCAATTTCCTGTATTGTCAGAAAATTATCATGCAATACCAGAAGTAAAAGGAATCTTCTTTCAAATTCCATCTCAAAGCGAGGGATACTCATACTCATCACTTCCGCAAACTTCTCATGTCCCCTGACCATCAACTGATTACCGGAAACAAATCGGATATCCACTCCAAATTCTTTCAGTATTTCCGCCAATTCTTTCAGTTGATTTTTCAGAGTCTTTACAGATACTCCCAGATATTCTGACATAGAATCCAGTTCGAGTACTTCATAATCTCTCAAATACTCTATCATCATCATATCCCGTCTTGTGAATCTCATGTTTACGAATCACTCCTCACTCATTAAAATTTTATCAGATCATTCAAAAATGTAAAACGCATAGTTTAACTTATTTTTGAACAAAAGATGTGCTTAACTTAAAATTTTATTTCATTTTCCTTGCAATTTCAATATAGAAACGAGTATTTTCTTTGAAAAAACAGCAAAATAGTACTCTTCTTTTTCTTTTTACACTTTTTTATATTAGATAGTATTCTTTTTTACCTGCAATTCTGCTTTTTCTTAAATGCCAATACAATTGCTGTAGATACGGCTGTACCTAAAATTACACTCAGTAAATACAGTGACATATAATTTGTCGCTTTAAATAAAGCAACAACCAGCCCTCCATGTGGAACTGCAGAAGTTACCCCACATGCTGCCGAAAAAGCTCCGGTAACTGCTGATCCTGCAATGATAGCTGGCAATACATGAATTGGATCGGACGCAGCGAAAGGAATCGCACCTTCACTGATTCCTATAATTCCCATAAATATCGTATAAAATCCTGCATTTTTTTCTTCTTCCGTAAACTTCTCTTTTCCAATAAGCGCTGCTATTCCCATCGATAGCGGAGCTACAGCTATAGCAGTAGACACAATCCCCATAATCTGAAGATTTCCCTGGGCTATAGACGTTACCCCAAAAAAGAAAGCTACCTTATTAACAGGTCCGCCCATATCGACACCTATCATCGCACCAAGCACGATGCCAAGTATAATTGCACTAGAAGGATTCGCCGCCAGTTGTACCAGCATGGTATTTAGTACCCCCATCATCATTGCAACGGGTTTTCCAATCGCAAAAATAAATAATGCTGATACTGTTATCACTCCTGTAAGAGGAATAATAAATATTGGCATCATCGGCTTAAATTCCTTTACTACATGCCAGCTGTTCATCCATTTCACAAGATAACCGACGAAATAGCCGACAATAATACATCCCATAAAGCCGGTCCCTGCCTTTGTTCCAAGAATCTCTTCATTCATTGCAACCATTGCTCCGATCATCGCCGGGGCAAGTGCTGCTCTTCCTGCGATAGAAAATGCAATAAAGCCCGCCAGGATCGGATACATTAATGTGAAGGCAAGTGCGCCAATCTGATGCACTTTATCCCATATCCCAAGAAAAACAACCTCTCCATCTGGTGAAGTCGTTGCTCCAAAAGATAATGATAATGATACGAGCAGACCTCCGACAACTACAAACGGAATCATATAGGATGCACCATTCATAAGCTGTCCTAATATATCTGCAGATTCTTTTTTATCAGAATATTCTATCATATTTCCGGCATTTTCAGCATCACTGTCTTTTAGGTCACACTCTTGCGCAGCATCTGTACCACCCATAATAAAATATTCTTCTTCTAACCGTTCAAAAATATTCTCTGTATTTTTCAATACCGGTTTAATCCTCGTCTTAAATACTTTCTTACCATTAAAACGCTCTGGCTCATCAATACTGACATCTGCTGCTATGATCACATAGTCCGCTCTTGCGATTTCTTTTCTGGTAAGTTTATTCTCTGTTCCCTGTGACCCCTGTGTTTCCACCTTAATCTCATAACCAAGCTTCGCCGCTGTCTTTTCTAACCGCTCCGCTGCCATATAGGTATGTGCTATTCCGGTCGGACACTTTGTAACTCCAACTATTTTCATACTTTTAAACTTTCTCTCTATAAATTTTCACTCAATAAATTTCACTTAGTATCTACATCTATTCTATAGCTGCTTTATATCTGTTTTATATCTGATTCTCTCTATATACTCTATATCGAATCTGGGATTTAAAAAACAGACAGCAGATATTCATACATTTCCTCTTCATTTCTGCACTTTCGAAAACTTTCGATAAACTCTTCATCCACAAGCTTTCTGGCAAGACGTGCAAGAAAAGAAAGGTATTTCTCCTGCCCGGTTTCCTCCGGTGCGATGATGGCAAAAGCAACACTTACCGGCTTCCCATCAAAAGCATCCCATTCTATCGGATAGCGAAATCGTATCACTGCAAGCTGTACTTTGTTCGTTTTCCTTACAAGTGCATGCGGAATTGCAATTCCGTCTCCACATCCCGTAGGATCCCATTCCTCTCTCTTCCAAAATGCCTCTTCTAACGTACTCTCATCTAGCAGCCTGTGTGTCGCACAGAGACGACTGATTATTTTTATGGCCTCCTTCTTCGTTCCTGAAGGAACTATAATATTATCAAATATCTTTTCCCTTTTTATCAGTGTATCCAATTGATGTCCTCTCATTTTTCTATTTTTTCTAATATGCAATCCTTTCTTACATTATTATATATAATACTATGATGTCACGAATTACTCCGTAGCTAACGCTACTCTCGTAATTCTGAATATACTATATCATTATTTCGTCTTATTTATTGTACCAAAAGGAAAACAAAGGTAAACCCCTTCCTTACCTCTATCAACCGTTGTTTTTTGTTTGTTTTCAGGAACAATTAGTTATTTTGCTCATAATAATTGTTCTCCTATCAATGCAATATAACCCAATTTATTCATAATGCCAAGAAAAAACGAAAAAAAAACGGTTATTCTTGGCAAACTCATGCATAGACATTTTTATCGAAAATTGGTATACTTAAGCCAAGATGAGTGATACGATTTCATCTCGTCTCAACTATTCAATTAAATTATCCAATAGAGCAGTCACTCCTCCTCCTTCAATAGTGACTGCTCGCAAGAACACCGTTTCCTATCAGCCATCAGAACGGTGTTTTTTTGTATCATTTTTTCCAGAAGGCAGTGAACTGAACATATAAATAATAGAAGTAGGTTACGTATGATAAGTATAGAATAGACACAAAAACAGAAATGTTTTTTGCATGTCTTTGTTATCTTTTTCATATGATGGTAAAAAGATTTTAAGACAGGACTTTTATTATGAAAGATTACATTGAATTACGTGCGATTGAAGTAGGAAGATATATTATTGATTCTAAGGCTACCGTACGAAAGACTGCTACAAAATTCGGAGTTAGTAAATCGACTGTACATAAAGATCTTACAGAACGTCTCCCACAGATTGATCATCATCTCGCTGAAGAGGTGCGTGATATTTTAGATATCAATAAATCTGAGCGGCATATACGAGGGGGTATGGCTACCCGGCAGAAATATCTGCTTTTACATCGGGTAAATTAACAGACATTTTTTATTAGCAGACATTTTCTTATAGAAAAACTTCTGTTTATTTTTGCTTTATTTCTACCGAAATTTTTAAATTCGAGCCAAACGTACGCAAGCGGCTCAATGCATAATTTCGGTCAATGTCAGCTAAAATAAACAGAAGTTTTCTCTCTTAATTATCCAATTGTTTCTGCAGGTACTCAAGCTTCTCACCTACTATATCAAAATGTCTCTGCATCGCAAAGCTTCCCGCTGCAAAATCCTTCGCTACTAAAGAATCATAAATATTCCAGTGCGCTCGCCTTAACGCTTCTGCCTGTCTTGGATCTGCCATAATACGAACACGAAAATCTGAGATAAACCGATTCATCAATTCTGCGATCATTGATGAATATAATACGATCAGACGATTATGAGATGCTGCGATCAGCTTGTTATGAAACTCCATATCCAGCCTACCACTCTCTTTTGGATCTTCAACCTCATCCATCTTTATTAAAATCTGATGAAGCTGTTTAATTTCCTCTTCTGTTGCATTTTTAATCGCTAACCGTAACGCTACGGTTTCATATCCCATACGGATATCATATACTTCTGTATACTCAATTTTATGAAGCGCCATGACCATATTCATGAACTGTATCATATATTCCTGCGGTTCACAGCGGATATAGTTCCCGCTTCCCTGACGACAATCAAGCAGTCCGTTAATTTCTAACATATGCATTACTTCACGAATGGAATTACGACTTACATCCAGCTTCTCTGCGATTTCTCTTTCTGGTAAAATCTTGTCATTTATCTTTAATTCACCAGATAAAATCTGCTCAGAAAAATAATCAAATACATATTGGTATATCTTTTTATTCTTCATTTTGTAGGTTTTAAAATCTGTGAATTCATTCATTTTTTTGTCGCCTCCCCGTCACATTTCTGTTAGATTTTTATCATTCTTTATTTCTAAATGTTTATTTTATAGGATTTCTGCTTTTTTTGCAAGTGCAAAATATTAACAATACAAGGGAAATAAATGCGCATCCCAAATTTCTCTGCTACCGAATCATTATACTAAAAAAATGGCGGACCTGCTGCTCATTTGCAGGCCCGCCTACAAAATGCGAAAAATGAATTTCACATTAAGCAAACATGTTTGACTATTAATTTTCTGATTTTTTTACCATAACGGAAACCCCATCCGGAATAATTGAAATATGGGCATCTTTTCCCTTTTCTTTTATTGCCATCTCAAGAGCTTCGTTTACATCATTTGCAACAGCAAATCCCATCTCCTGTGCCATCTTACGATTTTCTTCGCACATAACATAGATGACTTTGTGCTGCATTAAGATACGACATTGTATCTGATATTCCCACTGATCTGGTTTTGTCTGATCCTGTGGAACTTTTAAGATTTCTTCCATAAGGTCTGCCGGACTGGAGCAGTTTTTCAAAGCTTCATAGAAACCTTCTCCTCCATGTCCGTCACCACAATTGGAAACCATGATAAGAATACCATCATCTTTGGCTGCTGCCTCTGCGGCAGTCATTCCTTTTACAGACTGATACATATTCTGGTCAAGCGGGTATCCGCCGTTGGTTGAAATAGCGATGTCTGCGGCTTTTTTAGGAACTACCTGACAATAATCCTGCAGGAATTTACATCCTGCGGCATGGGCTTCTATCGCATCGCCTGCAACGGCGTGTACCACTTTTTTATCTGCGTCAATAATTACATTAACAATATATTTCTGATGTGCCATTTTACTGGCAGCTACCATATCTTTATGAATCGGATTTCCTTCTAAAATTCCAGTTCTGCTATATGGAGAATCAATAAATTTAGAACAGTGATTTCCAAGCACCGTTACTTTGCTAGATACTCCCGGAAGGATGCTCTTTCTTCCTCCAGAGAAACCTGCAAAGAAATGTGTTTCAATAAAGCCCTCACTTACAAGAAGATCTGCATTTGCTGCAACCTTGTTGATTAAAAGAGGTGCCCCGGACGGCAAAGTTCCTATATTCTCCATTGCATCCATGTCCTGGCTGTCATGAATAACAATATGTTCATGATCTACAATTTCTTCTCCAAACTTACCAACTAACTCTTCTCTCGTTGTTGCTCTGTGAAATCCTGTAGCAATTAAAAGGGTGATCTTTGCATCCGGATTACCTTCTCTGATTTCCTTTAACATAAAGGGAATAATATGTTTACTTGGAACAGGTCTGGTGTGGTCGGAACAAATGATTACTACATTTTCTTTTCCTTTTGCAAGTTCGGAAAGCTTTGGAGAACCAATCGGATGTGCCATTGCATCAAGAACAATCTCATCCTCTGTCTTATCGCTCTTTGGCATGGACTCGATGGACGAGGATAAAACCTCGTAGTCCATCGAATCGTCAAGATGCAGCATCATACCGGTAGTTGAAAAAGGTAATTTCATATCCATGCTGCTCAACTCCTTATTTAACACCCATCCATCCAGAGATAACCATCATCTGTACTTCAGAAGTACCTTCATAAATTTCTGTAATCTTAGCATCACGCATCATTCTCTCGATTGGATAATCTTTTGTATATCCATATCCACCGTATAACTGTAAGCAGCGTGTTGTTACATCCATAGCGTTTCTTGCTGCTACAAGTTTTGCCATAGCTGCTTTATGTGAGAATGGTTCATGATCATCTTTTGCACATGCTGCCTGATATACAAGAAGCTTAGCTGCTTCTGTCTGTGCACGCATCTGTGCCATTTCAAACTGTGTATTCTGGAACTGAGAAATTCTTCTTCCGAACTGTTTTCTCTCTGTGATGTACTTTGTTGTTTCCTCTAATGCGCCTTCTGCAATACCAAGTGCCTGTGCTGCAATACCAACACGTCCACCATCTAATGTCATCATTGCATATTTGAAACCTTTTCCAAGTTCACCAACAAGGTTTTCCTTAGGAACGATACAGTCTTCAAAAATAAGTTCGCATGTGGAGGATGCGCGGATACCTAATTTATCTTCATGTTTTCCGATAGAGAATCCTTTGTATCCTTTTTCTACGATAAATGCGGAGATACCTTTTGTTCCCTGAGATTTATCTGTCATAGCAAGTACGAAGAATACATTTGCTGCTCCTGCATTTGTAATAAAAATCTTAGATCCATTTAATACCCAGTGATCACCAGCATCTACTGCAACTGTCTGCTGACCTGATGCATCTGTACCAGCATTAGGTTCTGTTAAAGCGAACGCACCAATCCATTCACCTGAACATAACTTAGGAAGATATTTCTTTTTCTGTTCTTCAGAACCAAACTGATAAATAGGTGTTGCACATAATGATGTGTGAGCAGAAAGAATAACACCTGTAGAAGCACAGTATTTACTTAATTCTTCTACTGTCTGGATATATGCTAATGTATCCATTCCAGCTCCGCCGTACTCTTCTGGGAAAGGAATTCCCATCAGTCCCATTTCAGCCATCATTTTGACATTCTTCATTGGGAACTCTTCTGTTCTGTCGATTTCAGCAGCTAAAGGTTTTACTTCGTTTACTGCAAAGTCATGCACCATTTCTAATATATCCTGATGTTCCTCGTCCTGTCTAAAATTCATAACTATTTCCTCCTGTCACGGTCATTTTTAATACATTGTTTTTTTGTTAATTTTGAATTTAAAATATTGAATTTAAAATAATGCCACAATAAATCTTACTGTTGTTATAGTTACTTCTTTGATTTTTTTTTAACAATTTATAAAATTTTCGCCTTCTCAGATCTTTTCGTAGAACATCATGAGGAAACTTATCAATAAGAAACCGCAGCATACCCAGATCATCCGGATGCCATAATGGATGGAAAGATTTCCGCCAAGACCGGCTCCCACTGCAAAAAGGACAATGATGCCGAAGTAATAGAAAGCTTTCCTGAGATCTTCCAGCCTGCGCTCGCGGAAATAAGAGGATATGGCTGCCGTGCCGCCCCTCAGGTTTCCGATACACATCGTACTGGCATAGGAATAGCCGTGAACCTTACGGAAACTCTGCACCTGCATGGCACAGGCAAAGGACACCAAGGTTGTGGCCAGCATATCCAGCTCTCTCGGCACGAAACCGACGATAAAGAGAAGAATGATCTCTGCCAGAAGGACACCCTGCCGCCAGTGAAGCTTCCTCGAATACCGGTATTTTCCCTGGATCTTTTCCGCTACCCAGACGCCTAAGGCAAAAGATATCAGCGGAAGCAGATACCTTAAACCGCTCATCCACTCTCCTGCCATGAGATGCTGGCTCATAAGCACCACGTTTCCGGTCTGGGCATTGGAAAATACCTCATTTCGGACATTGTAGGTGTAGGCATCCTGAAAGCCGCCAGAAAGCGCCAGAAACGCGCTGTTTCGGAAAGCCTCGGACATCTGCTGTTCGTCCTCCCCCTCAAAAAGATGAAGCGGATCATACGAATGATGATGAGGATGTTGTTGCATAATAAAGACTCCTATCATTTGTTTTTTTAAAGCCTGGCCGCCGAATGGGAAGCCAGGCTTTTTTATTTTACCCGATTATTTCTTATTTGCCAAGTAGGCTTCTCTTCCTTCTTTGTAAAGGTCGTTGCCCTCACAGTCAATGATGACTACCAGGGGCATATCCTCCACATAAAGCTTACGGAGAGCCTCTGCGCCCAGATCTTCATACGCGATAAGCTCTGCTTTTTTGATACATTTTGCCAGGAGAGCGCCAGCTCCGCCGATGGCTCCGAAGTAAACGCCGCTGTATTTCTTCATGGCTTCCACAACCTCCGGAAGACGGGCTCCCTTACCGATCATGCCTCTGGCTCCCACAGACATCATGGTGGGGGCGTAAGCGTCCATTCGTCCGCTGGTGGTCGGACCTGCGGAACCGATGACTGCGCCGGGTTTTGCCGGGGTCGGACCTACATAGTAGATCGTCGCGTCTGTCGGGTCAAAGGGAATCTTCTCTCCTCTTGCCAGAGCCTCGCACATTCTCTTGTGGCCTGCGTCTCTGGATGTATAAATGGTACCTGTCAGGAGCACCTGATCTCCTGCGTGAAGGGTTTTAGCCAGTTCCTCGGTCAGAGGAAGGGTGATATGTCTTCTCTCCATGATCAGATCACCTCCGTTTTATGGCGTGTCACATGGCAGTTGATATTGACTGCACAGGGCATACCGGCAATATGAGTGGGCATGGTTTCAATGTTCAGTCCGATGGCTGTGGTCTTTCCGCCAAAGCCCTGAGGTCCGATACCAAGCTTGTTGATCTTCTCCAGCATCTCTTTTTCAAGATCTGCATAGTAAGGATCCGGGTTCTCTGTATTCAGAGGACGCATCAGCGCTTTCTTTGCAAGAAGTGCACATTTGTCAAAAGTTCCTCCGATACCAACACCAACTACCATAGGCGGACATGGATTCGGACCTGCGGTTTCTACAGCCTCAAGAATGAAATCCTTGATTCCCTGAAGGCCAGCAGATGGCTTGAACATACGAATCTGGCTCATGTTTTCACTTCCGAAGCCTTTTGGTCCCACAGTTATTTTCACCTGATCTCCAGGAACGATCTCTGTATAGATCATAGCCGGTGTATTGTCACCTGTGTTTCCACGGCGTACCGGATCCTTGACAACGGATTTTCTGAGGTAACCCTTGTCGTATCCGCGGCGTACACCTTCATTAATAGCATCATTTAAATCTCCGCCTGTAAAGTGGACATCCTGACCAATTTCAAGGAATACACATGCCATTCCGGTATCCTGACAGATCGGAACATTCTCACTGTCCGCAATATCAAAATTCTCGATAATGTTATCAAGGACACCTTTTGCGATCTCGCCGTCCTCGCAAGCACGGCAGGTTTTGATAGCGTCCTTCACATCTTCCGGGAGATGTTCATTGGCTTCGATACAGAGTTTTTCGATAACCTCTGTAAGTCTGTTTACTTCGATTTCTCTCATAATAGACTCCTTTCGCTTATCTCATATGTTTTTATTATCATAACATATTTTTAACTTAACGTTCGTGGCGGGCATATTTCGGCAGAAGCATAGGAGATACTTCTCCTGTGTCGATTCCTGCATTTTTCAGTTCCTCTTCATATTTTTTGATATGATCCAGGTTCATGGTGCCAAGCTCTACCTCTTTGCATTTGGCAGCTGCTTTTTCACCTGCATTTCTTCCGAATACAATTACATCAAGAAGAGAGTTGCCCATCAGTCGGTTTCTTCCGTGGATTCCGCCTGCTGCCTCTCCTGCAACCAGAAGGTTCGGGATTTCTTTTGTAAAGCCGTCCCCGTTAATCTCAAGACCACCGTTCTGATAATGAAGGGTCGGATAGATCACGATCGGAACTTTTCTCATATCAATGCCGTAGTTCATGTACATACGGAACATGGCAGGGATCCTCTTTTCGATAGTTCCCTCACCTCCCAGGATCTCGATCATCGGAGTATCCAGCCATACACCCTTTCGTCCACCCGGAACTTCAACGCCACGGCCTTCCTCACACTCGCGGATAACGCCGGAAGCATTTACGTCACGGGTTTCCAGCGGATGAATATAAGCTTCTCCGTTTGCATTAACAAGCTGTGCACCAACGGAACGAACCTTCTCTGTTACCAGTGCACCAAGGATCTGTGACGGATAGATCGCACCTGTTGGATGATACTGGATAGAATCCTGGTAAAGAAGGGAAGCACCTGCTCTGTATCCAAGTACGAGTCCGTCAGCAGTTGCTCCGTAGTGATTGGAGGTCGGGAATCCCTGATAATGCATTCTTCCTGCACCACCGGTTGCAATTACAACTGTTTTTGCTCTTGCAACGGAATAGTCTCCGGTTTCCATGTTGAGAAGGACTGCACCGGCAGTCTGACCTTTTTCATCCTTCAGAAGTTCTACAGCGGAGGTAAATTCCACTACCGGGATCTTAAGATTTAAGACCTCATCACGGATAGTACGCATGATCTCTGATCCGGAATAATCCTTTGCAGCATGCATTCTCTTTCTGGAGGTACCGCCGCCATGTGTAGTGACCATGGTTCCGTCTTCTGCTTTATCAAACTCAACACCAAGGTCGTTGAGCCATTTGATCGCATCCGGCGCTTCCATTACCAGTCTTTTTACAAGCTCCGGTTTTGCGGCAAAATGTCCGCCTCCAAAGCAGTCCAGATAATGCTGTACCGGGGAATCATTTTCTTTA
>OHAC01003048.1_pt1 | contig 12394 bp, 9 predicted proteins | sample 1577051 | NCBI WGS metagenome assembly OHAC01 (sample SAMEA3541499, study PRJEB24748) | human gut metagenome | biome: human gut; feature: human-associated habitat; material: faeces | place: China | collected 2012 | reverse complement strand
TATTTTTTATGAAAAAAGACGGCTACTACTCTTCCGGCGAATTTGCACGCATGGCTCATGTTACCCTGCGCACAGTCCGCTATTATGATAAACAGGATATCCTGAAACCTTCTCTGGTCACAGAATCCGGTGCACGTTTTTATACAGATGAGGATTTTGCAAGGCTCCAGCAGATCCTGCTTCTGAAATACCTTGGTTTTTCCCTGGATGATATCCGTGAAATGACGATCGGCGATTCTGACTACCATTTCATGCTCAATTCCCTGAATATCCAGCTCAGACTTGTGCGCGACCGGATTGAGCAGATGCAGCTTGTGGAAAAAGCCATCCAGGATACAGCGCAGGCAATCCAGGAACAGCACACCATCGACTGGAGTCAGATGCTGAACCTGATCCACCTTACAGGCATGGAAAAAAGCCTCAAGAACCAGTATCAGAATGCCACCAATATTTCCTCCAGGATCAACCTCCACAGCCTTTATTCACAAAACAAACAGGGCTGGTTTCCATGGATTTTTCAGCAGTGCCACATTAAACCGAGACTTCGTATCCTGGAACTGGGCTGCGGTGACGGAACTCTCTGGACTGACAATCTGGCTCTGATCCCGGAAGATATTTCCATTACACTTTCCGATATTTCCAGCGGGATGCTCCGAGATGCCAGACGTGCCATCGGTTCTTCTGATACCCGCTTTGCTTTCCGGGCTTTTGACTGCAAAAAGATTCCTTACAAAGATGAAAGCTTTGATCTGGTGATTGCCAATCATGTGCTTTTTTACTGTGATGATATTCCTGCCGTTCTGAAAGAGGTATGCCGCGTGCTTTCCCCTGGAGGACATTTTCTCTGCAGTGCCTACGGGAAAGCCCATATGCAGGAAGTCAGCCAGCTTGTAGAAGATTTTGACGACCGTATCGTTCTCTCCGCTGATAAACTTTATGAACGTTTCGGAAGAGAAAACGGCAGGAAAATCCTGGAGCCTTTTTTCCCGGATGCAAAATGGCTCTCCTATGAAGATTTTCTCCTGGTCCAGGATGCGGAGCCGCTGATTTCCTATGTTCTCTCCTGTCATGGCAATCAGAATCAGTATATTCTTGACCATTACAAAGAATTCCGAGCCTTTGCTACAAAAAAAACTGCCAAAGGTTTCCGCATTACCAAGGATGCCGGCGTATTTCTTTGTGAAAAATAGACAAAAATAAAAAACATGAAAAAAGTCTCTTGAAAGTGACCTTACGTCATCTTTTATAATGAGGTCACAGTAAAAAGTGCAGGTACGTCAATGCTGCACATCACAATGTAAAGGAGAAACGATATGAAAGGAATTATTTTAGCAGGCGGCTCTGGAACACGTCTTTACCCGCTTACCATGGTAACATCCAAACAGCTTCTGCCGATCTTCGACAAACCGATGATCTACTATCCGATGTCCGTTCTTATGAACGCAGGCATCCGTGATATCCTGATCATTTCCACACCTCAGGATACACCAAGATTTGAGGAGCTTCTTGGAGATGGACATCAGTTCGGCGTAAACCTTACTTATGCTGTACAGCCAAGCCCGGACGGACTGGCTCAGGCTTTCATCATCGGTGAGGAATTCATCGGCAATGACACAGTATGCATGGTTCTTGGCGACAACATTTTTGCAGGACACGGCCTTAAAAAACGCCTGAAAGCAGCTGTTGACAATGCTGAATCAGGCAAGGGTGCTACTGTTTTCGGATACTATGTAGATGATCCGGAGCGTTTCGGAATCGTAGAATTTGACCGGAACGGAAAAGCTGTTTCCATTGAAGAGAAACCGGCACAGCCGAAAAGCAACTACTGCGTAACAGGTCTTTACTTCTACGACAACAAAGTTGTTGAGTATGCAAAGAATCTGAAACCAAGTGCAAGAGGCGAGCTTGAGATCACAGACTTGAACCGCATTTATCTTGAGAAAGGTCAGCTGAATGTTGAGCTTCTGGGACAGGGATTTACATGGCTGGATACCGGTACACATGAAAGCCTTGTTGAGGCAACTAACTTCGTAAAAACCATGGAGCAGCATCAGCACCGTAAGATCGCGTGCCTTGAGGAGATCGCATACTTAAATGGCTGGATCACAAAGGATGATGTTCTCAAGGTTTATGAAATCCTCAAGAAAAACCAGTATGGACAGTATCTGAAGGATGTTCTGGATGGCAAATATCTGGACGCACTTCACTGAATAATATTATAAAAGGAGATTTTTTCACATGACAATTATCGTTACCGGCGGTGCCGGATTTATCGGAAGCAATTTTATTTTTCATATGATGGAGGCTCATCCTGACTATCGCATCGTATGCCTGGACTGCCTGACTTATGCAGGAAATCTTTCCACTCTTGCACCGGTTATGGACAAACCGAATTTCCGCTTCGTAAAGGAAAGCATCACAGACCGTGATGCGGTTTACAAACTCTTCGAAGAAGAGCATCCGGACATCGTAGTAAACTTCGCAGCTGAGAGCCACGTAGACCGTTCCATCGAGAACCCGGAAGTATTCCTTGACACAAACATCAAAGGTACTGCTGTTCTTATGGATGCCTGCCGTAAATACGGTATCCAGCGTTATCATCAGGTTTCCACTGATGAGGTTTACGGAGATCTTCCGCTTGACAGACCGGACCTTTTCTTTACAGAGGAAACTCCGATCCACACAAGCAGCCCGTACAGCTCTTCCAAAGCCGGTGCTGACCTTCTTGTTCTTGCTTACCACAGAACATACGGCCTGCCTGTAACCATCAGTCGCTGCTCCAACAACTATGGTCCGTATCACTTCCCGGAAAAGCTGATTCCTCTTATGATTGCCAATGCACTGAATGACAAGCCTCTTCCTGTTTACGGAAAAGGTGAGAACGTCCGTGACTGGCTCTATGTTGAAGACCACTGCCGCGCTATTGACCTGATCATCCACAAAGGACGCGTAGGTGAGGTTTACAACGTAGGCGGACATAATGAGATGAAAAATATCGACATCGTTAAACTGATCTGCAAAGAGCTCGGCAAACCTGAGAGCCTGATTACACATGTAGCTGACCGTAAAGGCCATGATATGCGTTACGCTATCGATCCGACCAAGATCCACAACGAGCTTGGATGGCTCCCTGAAACAAAATTCGCAGACGGTATCAAAAAGACGATCAAATGGTACCTTGATAATAAAGAGTGGTGGGAAACTATCATCTCCGGCGAGTACCAGAACTACTACGAAAAAATGTATGGAAACCGTGAGGAGGTTAAAGCATGAAATTTTTCGTAACAGGCGTTGGCGGCCAGCTTGGCCATGACGTAATGAATGAACTCTCCAAACGTGGCCATGAAGGTGTAGGAAGTGACATCGCTCCTTCCTACAGCGGCATTGCTGACGGTACACCAGTTACTGCCATGCCGTATGTACAGCTTGATATCACAGATAAAGATGCTGTCGCAAAAGTGATCCGCGAAGTGAGGCCGGACGCTGTGGTACACTGTGCCGCATGGACAGCTGTAGACGCTGCCGAGGATGAGGAGAACCGCGAAAAAGTACGTCTTGTCAATGTTGTGGGAACCCAGAACATTGCAGATATCTGCAAAGAGCTTGGCATTAAGATGATGTACATTTCCACTGACTATGTTTTCGATGGTCAGGGAACTGCTCCATGGGATCCTGACTGCAAGGACTACGCCCCACAGAACGTATACGGCCAGACTAAACTGGACGGCGAGCTTGCTGTATCCGGCACTGTAGATAAATTCTTTATCGTGCGTATTGCCTGGGTATTCGGCAAAAATGGCAAGAACTTCATCCGTACCATGGTAAACCTCGGAAAAACTCATGACAAACTTACTGTTGTCAGCGACCAGATCGGTACACCAACCTATACCTTCGACCTTGCCCGCCTTCTGGTAGACATGCTGGAAACAGAAAAATATGGCTACTATCACGCAACCAACGAAGGCGGCTACATCAGCTGGTATGATTTCACAAAAGAAATCTTCCGCCAGGCTGCTGCCCTCGGCCACAAAGAATACGAGAAAGTAGAAGTTTCTCCTGTCACAACTGCAGAATACGGCGTATCCAAAGCAGTCAGACCATTTAACAGCCGCCTGGATAAGTCCAAACTTATGAAAAACGGCTTCCAGCCCCTTCCTACATGGCAGGACGCACTGGAGAGATATCTGAAAGAAATTCTGTAATACGTATACAATAATATAAATACAGCCCGGGAAATTATTTGTGCTTCCCGGGCTGTTGTATTATTGTTATCTAATTTATCTAATTTTATGATTTCTTTAATGCAGCCTTATACTATTGCCATCCAAGCTACATTTATATTACTGCTGCACAGTACCATCTGCCGGCTGTGTCTCTGCACTGCCGTCCTGTGTGGCATTGGCTGTTTCTCCCTGAGCAGCAGCTGTGCTGCCTTCTGCTGTTGCCTGCACATCATTATCTGCTGCAGATGTAGCTGCATCAGCCTCTTCCTGAGAAACAGACTCTCCATTACGAACCTTCTTCATCATCTCTTCAGCCTTCTGAACTGTAGACTCATCCGGAATCATAACATAAGCTTTCTGACTCATGGAGTACGGCTTCTGTGTATCACCGCTGCCATCTACACTGTAGCTTACAATATTCCAGGAACCGCCATTATTCAGCTGCTGCTGAAGCAGTCTCGCGATCTCCTCATAAGAGATATTTGTCTCAAAGCATCCCTGAATGCTGGAAAGAACAGACGAATAATTTTTCAGAAGCTCCGGTGAAAGAGCCTTGTTGATCACGCCCTTGATAACAGCCATCTGGTTCTTACCTCGCTGACGGTCTCCCTCAGTAAAAGCATAACGCTCACGGCTGAACACCAGTGCCTGCTCACCATTCAGTAAGTTCTCCCCCTGGTTAAAATGATATCCTGTCTCATTCTTGGAATCAAAATCATAATCAGAATAAACAGTAACACCGCCCAGTGCATCGATCAGCTGCTCAAAACCTGCAAAGTTGATCCTGAAATAATAATTGATATCCTCATTATAAAGCATTCCAAGAGTATCCATACATACATTGATGCCATAGATACCAGCATGTGTCAGCTTATCCCTCTGTCCTCCTGAAATAGAAAGCGGAACAAAATAATCACGAGGTGTGGAAACAAGCAATACCTGTCTTGTATTTGTATTCACAGTTGCAATAATATTGGAATCACTTCGGCTCTTCGCCACAAGACCACTTCGGCTGTCAATACCACTGATAAAGATCGTATACACAGAACCATCATTGGTATTCTGTGCTGTCTCATTCTCAGTCTCCTGCGGTTCGATAGTTGTCTCCACCTTCTTCACTGTCAGCTCTTTGATTCTTGAAGAAACATCGGAATATCCATCCATCTCTTCAATAACGCTTAAATATGCACTGTTCAGTACGATCGCACCTGTCTGGCCATTCAGAAGCCCGTCTACAAGCTCTGTAAGTCCTGTATACTCCTGAACCTGAACACTCTTGCCAACCTCAGAATCAACTTCCTGGATCGCCTTATCAGAGTTCTCTCTGTCAAGATCTGTCAGCACACCATACACATAATCTGCTGTAGCGGCAACAGAATCCGCAGCATCATCTGCACGGACATAAATACCAACCTCAGTCACCTCAGTATTTACACCGGAAATCCCTGCAAGTGCGGAATGTGTCTTATAAATATACATACTTCCAAGAATGAACACAGCCGCAAAAACAGCTGCCAGCATCACACCTACAACAAACCTTATCTTACCATCAGTACTCCAGACAAGAGCCCCAACGATCAAAACCAGCACCAGCATAAACAAACCAATACCAGCCAGGAACTTGGTCGGGACTACTTTCATATTCAGGAGCATAACTGCAAACACGATCGCAGCGATCAAAACCACCAGCGTCACGATCATCCCTGGGATATGCTTACCCATTTTTCTCATATGCAAACCTCCATTTTTGTCTTAGTGTTTAAGTTAAACATCTTCATTATTTTACGCTTTTTTTGAGGTAAAAGCAAGGAATATTAATATTGTAATTATTCGCTGCAAATCTTTGACTACGGTACCCAGTTTTTAAATGATGCCCAGTTGTCTTTCGCAGCTGCTTTCATCTTTTCTGCTTCTTTCTTACATAAAGCATCTCCATACTCTGCTGCATTTTCATAACATACTGCTGAATATGTATAAAGGACAAATTCTTTTGCAGACTGTTCTTCCTTCTGCAATTTATCAAGTTCCCTGTATTTTTGTTTCTCGTATACTTCATCTGCAAACTCTCTCAGAAGCAAAGCTGCGCCCTTATAGCATTCTTCCTTCACTGACTTTCTGCTTACTCCATGCCGTAATGCACTCATATAAATATCTGTGCCTCTAAGGCAGGCAATTCCTATCGTTCTTTCTGTTATATTAACACCTCCGCAAGACTCCAAAAATTCATCTATAGAACTACTGTAAGTCTTACCCAATTTCAAAAGAATACTTCCATTTGCGTTATCATTTATCGAAAGATTTCTTTCTTTTAAAGTCACATTTCTAAAACTTTCCAGATCATATACTTCCATATCAGTATATAGCCATCGATCTATCTCTTTAAAATGTTCATTATCAATCCATTGTACACAAAAATTCTTTGCTTCAGATAATGCATTTTCTGGACTAACAATTTCATCCATTTGCAGATCACTCAGATATAAATTCCATAACAGATTAAATGCCTCTTCTGTTTCATCAACCTCCTCTTCTTCATTTGTTTCCTCTTCAGCTATTACTTCTGTTCTCTCTTCAGTTTTTCCCTTTTGTTTCTGTTCAGCTTTGTAACTATCGGCATTATCTTTATTCGCCATATTATCGCCTTGTTCTATTGTTTCAGATGCATCTAAATTATTAAATCCTACTATTGCCACATTTAGACCAACTACAAAAACAGCTAGTCCTATCGCCCTGCGCACAATTCTTTTTACCCTATTTTGAAATGCAAATAAATCCTGGATACATTCCCAAGATGCTGCTTTTCTTTCTTTTTGACATTCTATTTCATATTGTGTGAAACCTATATCCTCCTGAAAAATTCCTTTCCTAATTTTCTCATTTTTAAAATGGATAATTATTTCACAGTTTAATATTCTGTTTTTCCATTTACCAATACTTTTTTTAGAAATTTTTTCTATTATATGCTCAATCTCTTTTAGTATAAATATCCCCAACAACAATATAGCTAAACTCTTCCAAATATTCTTTACCAATACCCCCGCCAGCAGCTGTAATCCTCCTGCCGGCAGAACAGCAATCCACTCCAAATATTTAGATTTCCAATCTTCCTCATCTGATTTTTCATTTTTTTTGGCTTTTTTTCTAAGCACGTTTGTTTTTTTGTTAATCGCGTCGATTTTTGCAGTTTTAAGCATCTCTAATTTTGGATCATTTTGTTCTATTTTGGTATCATGACAATCTGCACATGGAGTTTTATATTCTTTTTCATCTATACATTTATTTCCATTAACATTTGCCATATTTTTCCTTCTTCATTTATATTTAAAAAACCCATATTTCAAACTGACATATACTGATATGATAGCACAATATTCCCCTTTTATCAATTAACATCTTATTAAATTGAACTGAAATTGAAGTGTTTGTTGTCAATCTCAATTTATTATGCTATAATGAAGTAAATTTGGAGGTGAAAGAAATGACATCTACTCAATCCGCCCAGAAATATATGAACATTATGGCAATAGCACTACAGATAGTCAATAATATCCCCCAAATGTTCAACCAACTATTTGCAGCTCAGGATTATGAAGAAGTTTCAAGTTTTGTAACAACATCCTTAGATGCTTATTGGAGTGATGATAATAACTCCTTCCTGCATAATCTTGAAGATTTTTTACAAACTATCCAGAAAGAAAAAGACTTAAATCGCCAGCAAATCATGGCTATTGCCTTTTGCCTGTGGTTAGATTTCCGGATAACCTATACCAGAAACGAGAATAATACAGCCGGAAACCGTATATATTTTTCACTTACTAGTCTTGTATCAGTATCTGAGAATAATTATGCAGTTATAGATTCCCTAAACACCAATTACAATGAAACTGGAATCTGGATCAATCCCAAGTTTCCAATTGCAACACCGCATATCATTCGTAATGAAGAACTTTTTGAAAAAAATATTTCCAATAGAGACATTTTTGAAGGTATAAATGGCTTGCTTAAACATTGCAGCTATGTCTCATATGACAATAAAAACATTATAAAAAACATAATTATATCTGATACTTTTTTAACTGAAAAAGACGACTGTTCCTTTTCCATTGGGTTTTCTCCAATATCTGATCGTAAAGATCTATTACAACTTGAAGATCAGCCAATAGAACGCAACGGTATAAAATATAATGGAGAACTCGTCAAGCCACTGAACCACGCTGAAGAACTACTAGAACGGCTTAAAAATGACTGGAATTTAGCCGGAGATATGAATGTCGATATTTTTTTCACACCAGAACTGTTAGGAACTTCTCTTTCCGAGAAAAATGATGGCGAATATAATTCCTTTCTATGGGAATGTTCCAATTTGAGATTAGCATCTGGCAAAAATGTCCCATTGTTAACTATCCTCCCCAGCTACTGGTCAGATAATTATAATCGTTCCACTATTGTCAGTTTAGACGGGCAGATTATCGGTCATCAGGAAAAGCATATTCCTTTCGTTGATAAAAAAGCCCACAAAATGGAAGCTCTCGCGGAAATCCAAGAATGGTCTACTGTACTGATCCATATTCCGAATGTCCATAGAATCGCTATTGTAATATGCGCAGAATTTTTATCTGATCAGGATCGAATCCAAAAATTTCTATGTGGAAGTTTGGGTGCAACGCTACTGATCGTACCTTCTTATTCCAGAGGTGAACAGGATTTTATCAATGCTTTACCTGCTTTAAAATGTTACGGAACTACCATTATATGGGGTAACTGCTGTGGAGCAGTTGCTTCCAACGAAAAAGCTATTGGTGGATGTGGAATTGCAGGTACAACACAAACCATCACTTTTGGCAGTAAATGTAGCTGTAACTTCTCATGCCAAAATATAAAGGCTTGTGTTTTTAAAGTTAAAATCCCTCTGGATTTCGAACTTTCAAAAACAACCGAATCTTTTACAAAAGAAAATATAACTCATAATATCCAATGAAAGATTCGAATAAATTTATATCATCAATCACTTAAAAAGGAGGAAAATTTTATGCGCAAAGAAATCTGGATGCATACCCAAACAAATCTATCAGAATCTTTGGAGAAACAAGAATACACTACTCTAATCCAATATGCCTCTGATAATAAGGAATATGTTATAAACGAATGGTATAATTCCGATAATTCTTCACTTAGCCAAATCCTTCGTTACGGAAACTCACAATTGAATTATTTTGAACATCACTTACCAACGGCATCAAAAGAGGATGCTATTTTTCAATTAGGAACTTTAATGGGCGTCATAAAAACATTCAAAGATTTTCTACATGAAAAACAGCAAGAAAATCTGACAGCCCAAATTTACCAAAAACAGGTTTTATCTGTTAAGCATTTAAAAGATATTATTTTGCTATTAGAAGCCCATGGAATTATGAGTCATTCAGAAATATGCAAAAATTTAGATTTAAAAGAATCTACCTTATCGGAAATAATGAAAAAAGCAGCTTCTACTAATCTTATAATATCCAGTAAAGCTGGCAAATATAAATTATATAGATTAAGCGATAATGGCAGATATTTAAGCCGACAATTACGAGCCAAAACAACAGTATCTACAAATAGAGATGAATTATTAAAACAACTGAAATTCCACCTAAAAGCATCAGCATCTGAAAATTCCTTTAAAGATACTATAAAAAAACTATTGGAATACAATGACCCCAATATCAAAAATGAAATTACAAACATAAAAATTGCTCCTGGCAACACCATTACCGTTCTTCATACTCCTGATAAAACAATACAAAAAGAGCGCTACGAAATAACTGGTATCCCGATAAACAGTAAAGAAGACAACGGTGGTGATGTGACCTTAATGGCTCGAAAAATAAAATATGATTTTGATGCACTGGACGATATAAAAAATATTATTTATGAAGAAAAGGATTTAGCATAATGAAAAATGTAAGAGAAATGATTCAAATTAAATGCAGTAACGCAACTGGTAATATCTATGATATATATTATGCTTTATATATGGATTTTTTATCAGAATCACAGCTTGATAACCCTGCTTCTATTTTGCAGGAATTATTAGAAGAGGTACATTATGTGGAAGTGGCGCTGAATGAGATCCCACTGTTTATCAGGAAGGGAAAATGTATTCCTGTTGCAGAAGCTGCGGAATGTGTGGCAGCTCTTGATACAGAAAATATGCAGCTTCTCGGATATGAAGGCGCGGAGTATACCTTATATGAGGACGATGGGGTTCATAAGGATTATGACAGAGAAGATAATTACCGTGTCCTGAAAAAATAAAATAAAAATTTCTGTGTAACATCATTTACGTTAAACAGTATAAAAAATACAGGATGTGAACAGTTGATAAAAAATAAAGCCGTAAGTATATGTGAAAGTTTCTTAAACATATATCTTACGGCTTTTTTGCTATTATTACTTTACATAATATATTTTATGTAAAGTAGTCCTGCATTATGTATAAATAATACTTCAGGCAGATCTGTTTTTATACTTCTTCCTCAACCCTGATAACGTTTTTCAGTACAGAGCAGCAGGCCATATCACCGATAACATTGACACAGGTAGCACCCATATCACACAGGGTATTGATACTGATATAAACACCGAGAACTCCGGCTGGAAGTCCGGCCATAGTTGCCAGTGCTGCGAAGGATGCGATAGCACCGCCTGGAACACCAGGAGTACCAACGGAAAGCAGTACGTTTGCAAGAAGGATAATGATCATAAGAGAAATACTTACATGGATCCCACAGGCATTTGCAAAGAACATGATCATAAAGGACATCAGGATAGATACTGCATCCATGTTAACGGTAGCACCAAGAGGAATGGCGATGCTGGTGATCTGGTTGGATACCCCCATCTCTTCTTCCATACACTGTTTACTTAATGGAATGGTGGCGGAGCTTGAGCAGGTTCCGAAAGCATTAAGTGCTGCAGGCAGGATTGCTTTCAGGAATTTCAGCGGACTCTGTTTGCCGATCAGCTTTACAGAGAGACCGTACACTACAATAGCGAAGCCAAAGAATGCCACATACAGAATGACAAGCTGTGTTGCAAGGGAAATGATAGTCTCAGTTCCGTTGGCTTCCACAACCGGTACGATGGTACAGAAAACACCGATGGGTGTAAAGTACATGATAGTTGTGATGATCTTCAGGCATACTTCATTGATGGAGTCAATCAGATTCAGGAATGGAGTTCCTTTTTCACCAACTGCGATCAGTGTGAAACCGATGATCAGGGCAAATACCAGAACCTGGAGCATGTTTCCGTCGGCAAATGCAGCGATTGGGTTGGATGGGATCAGGTTTTTCAGGGTATCGAGAATACTGCTCATTTCTGTAGCCTGAATGTCAGCCGTTGCCATTTCGAATTTTACGCCCTCACCGAGGTGGATCAGTCTTGGAATGATCAGTCCGCACAGGCTGGCAAGTGCTGTTGTGCAGAGAAAATAGATCATGGATGCGGCAGTGATCTTGCCGGTAGTACGTGCATTTCCGATGGAACAGATTCCAATGACAATGGAACAGAAGACCATGGGAAAGATCATCATGTTCAGGGCATTCATGTAGATACTTCCGATCAGACTGGTCACGGTAAGAACCGGTTCAAACCGTCCGGCCAGAAAAAGTCCTGTGAGAATACCCAGGATTAGTCCTGTAAAGATCGCACCGGTAATATGCTTCCGGTACCAGGAATAAAAAGATTTCATTTATGCGTTCCCTCCTAAGAAAAATATGTATGATATGTATAATATAGGAAAATACATGCAGGAAATTATACCACGTGAAAAAAGAAGCGTCAATAAAACAGGTCAGGATCGTCGGTTTACGCATATTTCGACGGAAAAGGGCTGTTTTTGGATTTCTGTTTGACAAATACAGCATAAGTAGTTAAAATTAAAAGCAGTGTGTGAAAGCATTAAAGTATTAATACTGAGTAATTTGTCAGGAGGAATAAAAAAATGGCTGCACCTTATAACCATAGAGCCATCGAAGCGAAATGGCGCACAAACTGGGAGAAAAAACCGGTAAATGTCAATGACGGCAAGAAACCGAAATATTATTGTCTGGATATGTTCCCGTATCCGTCCGGAAACGGTCTTCATGTAGGACACTGGAGAGGCTATGTGATCTCCGATGTATGGA
>OHAC01003045.1_pt1 | contig 12402 bp, 8 predicted proteins | sample 1577051 | NCBI WGS metagenome assembly OHAC01 (sample SAMEA3541499, study PRJEB24748) | human gut metagenome | biome: human gut; feature: human-associated habitat; material: faeces | place: China | collected 2012 | reverse complement strand
CTATCACTTAAATAAGTGATATTGGTTGTCTGGTGATTCAGGGGGCCAGTCTACTTTTTCTTCAGATAAAATAAAATCTCAATCAGATCGATATCCTGTTTGATTTGTTCACGCATAATATATCCAGAGAATAAAATCTGTCGCAGATAAGGTTGTATTAATAGTCTGTATCAGGAATGTTCGGGTTAAATATCAGCAAAAAGCCCGCATCATGAATACTGGATATGAAGCATGAGAGTTACCTCAGTGTTTATATAAGGATTCGGTCCCCCTCTCTGGAACGGTAACTCTCAATCTGATCGGTTCCTGCGTTAGTTCACATCACGACTCATTTTTTCGCTCTCACCGGCATCCCATTTGCCACAAAATATCCCGCCGTGCTCCTCGGCAGCGCTTCCTGTCCACGAATCATATCCGCTATTTTCTCGCCAATCATAATTGTCGTGGCGTTCAAATTCCCGGTGATAATCTGCGGCATAATCGACGCATCCACCACACGCAGGCCTTCTAACCCGTGTACGCGGCCTTCGCCGTCAACCACGGACATCTCGTCGTAACCCATTTTGCAGGTACCGCACGGATGGAAGGCGGTTTCGGCGTGGTTACGCACGAACTCATCGAGCTGTTCATCCGTCTGGCATTCGACACCGGGGCTGATTTCGCGGCCACGATACTGATCCAGCGCGGGTTGATGCATGATCTCGCGGGTGATGCGAATTGCGTCGCGGAACTCCTGCCAGTCCTGCTCGTGCGACATGTAGTTAAACAGAATCGCCGGATGCTGGTGCGGGTCGCGGGATTTAATCCGCACATGCCCACGGCTTGGCGAGCGCATTGAGCCGACGCACTGGAAACCGTGCTCTTTCACTGCATTCGAGCCGTTATAGTTAATCGCTACTGGCAGGAAATGGTACTGAATATTCGGCCACGCAAATTCCTCACGGCTGCGAATAAATCCACCTGCTTCAAAGTGGTTGCTGGCACCAACGCCAGTGCCGCCAAACAGCCACTCCGCACCGATTTTCGGCTGGTTCCACCACTGCAGGGCAGGGTAGAGGGAAACCGGTTCTTTGCACTCATATTGCAGATACATCTCCAGATGATCCTGAAGATTTTCGCCGACGCCGGGTAATTCATGCACCAGCGGAATATCAAACTCCGCCAGCAGTTCAGCGTTGCCGACGCCGGAGCGTTGCAGGATCTGCGGTGAGGCAATCGCGCCTGCACATAACAGCACTTCTTTGTTGGCCGTTGCGCGGGTTGGGATGGTGCTGTCGCCTTCCAGCCATTCGACGCCCACCGCGCGTTTGCCGTCAAAAATGATGTGATCGGTCATAGCGTGAGTACGAATGGTCAGGTTAGGACGCGATTTGGCCTGATCGAGATAGCCACGCGCGGTGCTGGCGCGACGGCCCTGCGGCGTGACGGTGCGATCCATCGGACCAAAACCTTCCTGCTGATAACCGTTGAGATCGTCCGTGCGCGGGTAGCCCGCCTGCACGCCCGCTTCAATCATCGCTTCAAACAGCGGATTGACGCCGGGTTTGGAGGTAGTGACGCTCACCGGGCCATCACCGCCGTGATAGTCGTTTTCACCCATATCGCGAGTCTCGGCCTTGCGGTAGTAGGGCAGGCAGTCGAGGTAGCTCCAGTTCTCCAGACCGGGTTCTTGCGCCCAGTTATCGAGATCCAGCGCATTGCCACGGATGTAGCACATGCCGTTGATCAGCGACGATCCACCCAGACCTTTACCGCGTCCGCACTCCATGCGGCGGTTATTCATAAACGGTTCAGGTTCCGTTTCATAGGCCCAGTTGTAGCGTTTACCCTGTAGCGGGAATGCCAGGGCAGCGGGCATCTGGGTGCGGAAGTCAAAGCGATAGTCCGGGCCGCCCGCTTCAAGCAGCAGCACGGAGGTATTCGGATCTTCAGTCAGACGGGTAGCGAGAACGTTGCCGGCTGAGCCGGCACCAATAATGATGTAGTCAAATTGCAAATAAACCTCCTGGTTAGAATATGGACTGGAATTTAGCCATCTCAACCAGGATGGACTTCACCTGGGTGTAACTCTGGAGCGTCATCACGCCGTTCTCGCGACCAATGCCGGAGTGTTTGTAGCCGCCAACGGGCATCTCTGCCGGGGATTCGCCCCAGGTGTTGATCCAGCAAATACCCGCTTCCAGCTGATGAATGACGCGATGCGCGCGGTTCAGGTCCGCTGTCACGATGCCCGCCGCCAGGCCGTAGTCGGTATCGTTAGCGCGGCGAATGACTTCGTCTTCCGACTCGTAGGTCAGAATGGACATCACTGGCCCGAAGATCTCTTCACGCACGATGGTCATATCGTCGCTGCAATCGGTGAACACTGTCGGTGCAACCCATGCGCCGTTATCGAAGCCATCGCCTTTCAGTACATCGCCGCCGCACAGTACGCGCGCGCCTTCCTCTTTGCCTTTGGCGATATAGCGCAGCACGTTATCGCGATGCGGGAAGCTGACCAGCGGGCCGAAGTTAGTTTGCGGATCGAAAACGTCGCCCGCGCGAATGCGCTCAACGCGCGCCAGAATTTTCTGCTCAAATGCGGCTTTGCATTTCGCCGGAACGAAGACGCGGGTGCCATTGGTACACACCTGACCGGAGCTGAAGAAGTTTGCCATCATGGCGATATCGGCGGCGAGATCGAGATCCGCATCATCGAAAACGATCAGCGGTGATTTACCGCCCAGTTCCATGGTCACTTCTTTCAGGGAAGAGGCCGCCGAGTTAGCCATCACTTTTTTGCCGCTGGCGACACCGCCGGTAAATGACACTTTGGCAATGCCCGGATGCTCGGTCAGATATTGCCCGGTCTCCGCGCCCACGCCCGGCAACACGTTAAATACGCCGTCCGGCAGGCCCGCTTCGCTGTAAATTTCAGCCAGCTTTAACGCGGTAAGCGGGGTAACTTCGCTCGGTTTGAAAATCATTGCGTTGCCTGCCGCCAGCGCCGGGGCGGATTTCCACAGGGCAATCTGGATCGGGTAGTTCCATGCGCCAATCCCTGCCACTACGCCCAGCGGTTCGCGGCGGGTATACACAAAGGACGTTTCACGCAACGGGATCTGGCTGCCTTCCAGCGCCGGGATCAGCCCGGCGTAGTACTCCAGCACGTCCGCACCGGTAACGATATCGACGGTTGAGGTTTCCGAATATGCTTTTCCGGTGTCGAGGGTTTCCAGTTTTGCGAGTTCGTCATTGCGTTCACGCAGAATATCAACGGCCCGACGCAGAATACGCGAGCGCTCCATGGCGGTCATCGACGCCCAGATTTTTTGCCCCTGCTGGGCGCTTTTCACGGCGCGATCGACATCCTCGCGCCCGGCGGCCTGCACGGTCGCCAGCACGTTACCGTTGGCCGGGTTAATGGTCTCGAAGGTGCGACCGCTGGTGGCGGAGGTATAACCACCATGTATATAAAGCTGCTGTTCTGCCATTCGGGACATCACGTCTCCTCGGTTAATCGGTGGGTAGATGCTGAGTGATAAAGTGGCGGGTCAGGGAATTAGCGCGGGTTTTATCCAGCGGTTTGCCGCTCAGAGCCGCGCGCAGCCATAATCCATCAATCAGCGCGGCCAGGCCGTAGCCCGCTTCCTGTGCCTGTTCGCGCGGCAATTCGCGACGAAACTCGCTCACCAGATTCGACAGCAAGCGGCGGCTGCTGACCTGCTGTAAACGATAGAGCATCGGCTGATGCATACTGCTGGCCCAGAACGCCAGCCAGGCTTTCATCGCCGCACTGCTCACCTGCGTTTCATCGAAGTTTCCGCCAACAATCGCCTGTAATCGCTGCTCTGCACTGCCCTGCGGAAGTGCATGTAATCGATTCAAAACCGCGTCACGCAGCTGACTGGTGATATCGCGCATGGTTGCTTCCAGCAGACCATTTTTGTCCCTGAAATAGTGGCTGATGATCCCCGTAGAAACGCCTGCACGGCGTGCGATCTGCGCGATCGTTGCATCGTGCATGCCCACTTCATTTATTGCTTCCAGTGTGGCGTCGATCAGTTGTCTGCGCCGGATCGACTGCATCCCCAATTTGGGCATTTTCGCCACTCCATTCATCAGCGGTGTTTATCTATTAAAGCGGTTATTGATTGGACGTTCAATATAAAATGTGTCTTAATTGTTACGAATTTGATTTTAAATAGTAACAATAACAGTGGGGATACTGGATGACAGACCTTTCACACAGCAGGGAAAAGGACAAAATCAATCCGGTGGTGTTTTACACCTCCGCCGGACTGATTTTGTTGTTTTCCCTGACAACGATCCTGTTTCGCGACTTCTCGGCCCTGTGGATTGGCCGCACGCTGGACTGGGTTTCTAAAACCTTCGGTTGGTACTATCTGCTGGCGGCAACGCTCTATATTGTCTTTGTGGTCTGTATCGCTTGTTCGCGTTTTGGTTCGGTGAAGCTCGGGCCAGAACAATCCAAACCGGAATTCAGCCTGCTGAGTTGGGCGGCGATGCTGTTTGCTGCCGGGATCGGTATCGACCTGATGTTCTTCTCCGTAGCCGAACCGGTAACGCAGTATATGCAGCCGCCGGAAGGCGCGGGACAGACGATTGAGGCCGCGCGTCAGGCGATGGTCTGGACGCTGTTTCACTACGGCTTAACCGGCTGGTCGATGTATGCGCTGATGGGCATGGCGCTCGGATACTTTAGCTATCGTTATAATTTGCCGCTCACCATCCGCTCGGCGCTGTACCCGATCTTCGGTAAACGGATTAACGGGCCGATAGGTCACTCAGTGGATATTGCAGCGGTGATCGGCACTATCTTCGGTATTGCCACTACGCTCGGTATCGGTGTGGTGCAGCTTAACTATGGCTTGAGCGTACTGTTTGATATTCCCGATTCGATGGCGGCGAAAGCGGCACTGATCGCCTTGTCGGTGATAATCGCCACGATCTCTGTCACCTCCGGTGTCGATAAGGGCATTCGCGTGTTATCGGAGCTTAATGTCGCGCTGGCGCTGGGATTGATCCTGTTCGTATTGTTTATGGGCGACACTTCGTTCCTGCTTAATGCACTGGTGCTGAATGTTGGCGACTATGTGAATCGCTTTATGGGCATGACGCTCAACAGTTTTGCCTTCGACCGTCCGGTTGAGTGGATGAATAACTGGACGCTCTTCTTCTGGGCATGGTGGGTGGCATGGTCGCCGTTTGTCGGCTTGTTCCTGGCGCGTATCTCGCGTGGGCGTACCATTCGCCAGTTCGTGCTGGGCACGTTGATTATTCCGTTTACCTTCACGCTGTTATGGCTCTCGGTGTTCGGCAATAGCGCGCTGTATGAAATCATCCACGGCGGCGCGGCATTTGCCGAGGAAGCGATGGTCCATCCGGAGCGCGGCTTCTACAGCCTGCTGGCGCAGTATCCGGCGTTTACCTTTAGCGCCTCCGTCGCCACCATTACTGGCCTGCTGTTTTATGTGACCTCGGCGGACTCCGGGGCGCTGGTGCTGGGGAATTTCACCTCGCAGCTTAAAGATATCAACAGCGACGCCCCCGGCTGGCTGCGCGTCTTCTGGTCGGTGGCGATTGGCCTGCTGACGCTCGGCATGCTGATGACTAACGGGATATCCGCGCTGCAAAACACCACGGTGATTATGGGGCTGCCGTTCAGCTTTGTGATCTTCTTCGTGATGGCGGGGTTGTATAAATCTCTGAAGGTAGAAGATTACCGCCGTGAAAGTGCCAACCGCGATACCGCACCGCGACCGCTGGGGCTTCAGGATCGCCTGAGCTGGAAAAAACGTCTCTCGCGCCTGATGAATTATCCGGGCACGCGTTACACTAAACAGATGATGGAGACGGTCTGTTACCCGGCAATGGAAGAAGTGGCGCAGGAGTTGCGGTTGCGCGGCGCGTACGTGGAGCTAAAAAGCCTGCCACCGGAAGAGGGACAGCAGTTGGGTCATCTGGATTTGTTGGTGCATATGGGCGAAGAGCAAAACTTTGTCTATCAGATTTGGCCGCAGCAATATTCGGTGCCGGGCTTTACCTACCGCGCACGCAGCGGTAAATCGACCTACTACCGGCTGGAAACCTTCCTGTTAGAAGGCAGCCAGGGCAACGACCTGATGGACTACAGCAAAGAGCAGGTGATCACCGATATTCTTGACCAGTACGAGCGGCACCTTAACTTTATTCATCTCCATCGTGAAGCGCCGGGCCATAGCGTGATGTTCCCGGACGCGTGATTGTTATTGCATAAAACCGCGCCATGTCTGCATATGGCGCTGTTTCTCCTACCTCTTGATACGTTATATCTATACGGTTAAGCCCTTAGTATCTATTGATGATTACCAGACAACAGATAATAAAAAAGAAAAGAACTATTGCAGCCCAAAACCTACATTTGGGCTGTTGCGAATGTTCAATAAGTTTAGTCTTATTTAATGTAAATGTTGCTGATCATTTGAAATGACGCATTATTCATGAGAAATGTGTATCGTAAATCAACTGAAATTAACGCAACCATTTGTTATTTAAGGTTTAATTATCTGTGTGTGATATTTTATTGAATGTTTTAAATATTGTTTTTATTGGCATTGCTATAATATTGGTTATCATTTGCTGAATGGATTCAGTCTTAATGAGTGGGTTTTTAAGGGACAGGCATAGAGTAATGATACGTATGCATAACCAACATCTTTACTCATTATGTCATTGAATGTTGACGCTATGTGTTTATGAGGGAGAGGTATTTTCAGTTGATCTGGATTGTTAAATTCATATAATGCGCCTTTGCTCATGAATGGATGCCAGTATGTAGTGGGAAATTATAAATATTGAAATAGTCCAACTACTTCTTTATTACCAAAAATGAGTATCTGAATTTTAATATTGCATTCTTGCGTGATTATCTCCTGAGTTTGACTTGTGATTACCTTTTTAAGGTATTTAGCGTAACTGTTTTTGAGCGAGCATCAGAGGTAAAGATAATCTTCTTGATAGTGATGTGGGATGTTATACGTATGGCATCGCTGATGTTTATGGTTACCCCTTATGTGTGCTCAGGAATCGACAGGTAATCACTCATACTGAACAGCGATAAAAGATAAAGGTGTGTTCATGAATTCATGTGATTTTCGTGTTTTTCTGCAAGAGTTCGGTACAACGGTTCATTTGTCATTGCCTGGTAGCGTATCCGAGAAAGAACGACTGCTACTCAAGCTGCTGATGCAGGGAATGTCTGTAACAGAAATATCACAGTACAGAAATCGCAGTGCAAAGACAATTTCACATCAAAAGAAACAGCTCTTTGAGAAACTGGGGATTCAGAGCGATATTACTTTCTGGCGCGATATTTTCTTTCAGTACAATCCGGAGATCATATCCGCCACGGGGAGTAATAGTCACAGATATATTAATGATAATCACTATCACCATATCGTCACGCCTGAAGCCATCAGTCTGGCGTTGGAAAACCACGAATTCAAACCGTGGATCCAACCGGTTTTCTGCGCGCAGACTGGGGTACTGACGGGCTGTGAGGTGCTTGTCCGCTGGGAACATCCACAAACGGGAATTATCCCACCGGATCAGTTTATTCCTCTGGCGGAGTCATCCGGTCTTATTGTCATAATGACCCGCCAACTGATGAAACAGACTGCGGATATTCTGATGCCGGTAAAACATTTGCTGCCGGACAATTTCCATATTGGCATCAACGTCTCGGCGGGTTGTTTTTTGGCAGCGGGATTTGAAAAAGAGTGTCTGAACCTGGTTAATAAATTAGGTAACGATAAAATCAAGCTGGTTCTCGAGCTAACGGAACGTAACCCTATTCCGGTAACGCCAGAAGCCAGAGCGATATTTGACAGCCTTCATCAGCACAACATTACCTTTGCGCTGGATGACTTTGGTACGGGTTATGCGACCTATCGTTACTTGCAGGCGTTCCCGGTCGATTTTATTAAGATCGATAAGTCATTTGTGCAAATGGCGAGTGTCGACGAAATCTCCGGTCATATTGTGGACAATATTGTCGAACTAGCGCGTAAGCCTGGTCTGAGTATCGTGGCGGAAGGGGTAGAAACCCAGGAGCAGGCGGATTTAATGATCGGTAAAGGCGTTCACTTTTTGCAGGGCTATTTGTACTCTCCGCCAGTACCGGGTAATAAATTTATCTCTGAATGGGTAATGAAAGCAGGTGGTTGATGTAAACCGCTATTCACAGCGCATCGGGAGGTTGGCAGCGATTAATTCTCCCGATGCAGTAAATCCTGATAGATCCCCGTTAATATGCCATTTGGCGCAAATTGTTTTTTAATCCACTGCGTCACCTGACCCGTAGCAGAATGCTGAGTCGCCAGTAACATGCGCGAATCCTGGCGCGGATTATGGATTTGTCGGGTAACCAGCAGGGATTGCGTCATCGCCTCACGGACCATGTAATCCGGCAAAAAACCAATTCCTTCACCTAAAATCTGGCACTGACATTTGGTGTTGAAATCTGGCACCAGAATTGACTCCTGCCCGTGCAGCAACCAGCCCACTTTTTTATTAATCGTATGCGCGGTGTCCTCCACCATAATATTAGGGTAGAGACGCAGTTGGCTTTCGGCGATGGGTTCCGGCACAAAGGCTAACGGGTGATCCGGGGCGATAGCAAAAGCCCAGCGAATCGCGCCAATTTCAGTGTAATCAATACCGCCGCCGTCCAGTAGTGTATCGGGTGCGCCGATGGCGATATTGGCCTGATTATTAATAATCGCATCCCAGACGCCGTTATACACTTCGGTGGTGACGGTAATCTGGCAGGTAGGAAACTGCTTTTTCAGCACCTGTAACAAGCGTGCGGTGTGTTTGGGCGTATAAAGCAGCTGATTAATACAAATGCGCACACGCGCTTCTATGCCCTGCGAAATAGTATCGATACTGCGTTTGATGGCATAAAAATCATTCAGCAGGTCGGTAGCTTTGCGGAAAAAATAACGCCCGGACTCCGTTAACTCAATGCTGCGGGTACTGCGAGTGAACAGCACCACATCCAGCCCCGTCTCCATACGCTTAATGGTGTAGCTAATGGCGGAAGTGGTTAAACCCAACTCTTCTGCGGCTTTACTGAAGCTGCCAAAACGCGCAGCGGTAGTAAATGCCAACAGATTCTCTTCGGTAAAAATTGAGTTCATTAAACCATTCTCGCCATTATCTACTATGAATTTCTCCAGCTATGACTGTAGAGGTATCGGTTAAAGATAGATAATCATTTTTGAATAACTTTTAATACCCGTCGCGTTTAGTCGTCGCTTCGCTTAATTTTTGTCCACCATATTCTGAAATTACCCCCACGCAGTTACCCGCCAGAAAACCCAGTAACGTCACCGTCCAGTTCATCCCGCTGGCAAAAAACAGCGTCATGCCGAGAAAGCCACCGGGAATAAAGGACAGTAACCAGAAACGCCCTTGCCAGACCACTACCGCCGAGAAGGGTACGGTAGTAATTACGCTCGCCCAGAACGCGGACAGTCCACTTACAGAGGCCAGCCAACCAGCAGTCAGCGCGGCGAAAAACGCCCACACCATCCCGGAATAATTAACCGCCAGACTTCTGATAAACCCCGATTTACCGCCGCCTGCGGCATAAAAACTGCAAAAGGCGACGAAGCCAATGGTTCCTAATAATTCCCATCCTTGAGAGAGCCCGACATGTGAAGACACTAACTGCCAAAGCCCTGCACAAATACCGACGGTGATACCCGTTGCCGTGAGTCCGTTCATCTTGTTCCCCTCTGGTTAGACATGGACGAAAGCTACTCTTACATGTGCAGACTATAGAGAAATAAAACCTGATTGAGTGAAAGGGTATCGGGTCAAAGAAACAAATATTGCACTACCGCACACTGCGAAAAGATTGTTGAATATTATTCAACAAAAAGGCGAGATACGGCGAATTAAATTTAAGCGGGTTCTTTTATCAGATTATCGTTGCTATTCTCAATTCATCGAAAACAGCCACAAAAACCAGGGGAATGTGAATGAGTATAAAAAATCTACCTGCCGACTATTTATTGGCTGCACAACAGGGTGATATCGATAAAGTAAAAACCTGCCTTGCGCTGGGTGTCGATATTAATACCTGCGATCGTCAGGGGAAAACGGCAATTACGCTGGCAAGTTTATATCAGCAATATGCTTGCGTTCAGGCATTAATTGATGCCGGAGCGGATATTAATAAGCAAGATCATACCTGTTTAAATCCTTTTTTAATTAGCTGTCTGAACGATGATTTAACGCTACTACGAATTATTTTACCGGCTAAACCCGATCTTAATTGCGTAACCCGTTTTGGCGGTGTCGGCCTGACGCCTGCCTGTGAAAAAGGCCATTTAAGTATTGTAAAAGAGCTTTTGGCGCATACGGAGATTAACGTTAACCAGACCAACCATGTAGGCTGGACGCCGCTACTGGAAGCGATTGTGCTTAATGATGGTGGTATTAAACAGCAGGCGATTGTGCAGTTATTGCTGGAACACGGTGCCAGCCCGCATCTGACCGATAAATATGGCAAAACGCCACTGGAACTGGCGCGGGAACGGGGCTTTGAAGAGATTGCGCAGTTACTGATTGCCGCAGGTGCATAAACCGGGAGGCTTGCTATCAACACACCAGAAAGACGGTGTGTGTGGGCGCTAACTGCGGATGCGGATTTTCTGGCGCAGCGGGGGCAAGGACAGGTTGAACAGGTCTTTGCCAGAGCGGTAAATATCGCACTCCCGGCTCGCCAGCAGTTGCTGACGCTGCTTTGTGAAGAGTACGACAATGCGCCAAACAGTTGTCGGTTGGCACTCACTCACTTTGATGATCTGTTCCGGCATGGTGATAAGGTTCAGTTTGACGATCAAGGTATTACGGTTGGTCAACATCTTCATATAGAGATGAGTCGTTGTCGGCGTTGGCTGTCCCCAACCTTGCAAATGACCGCTGTGAATTTTCACCTTATCGCCTGGCTACAGTGGCACGACATTATTCATCAGCACCTGGGGGAAAATGAAACCCTGTTTAATTATCGCGGCGATAATCCGTTTTATCAGGCGTTAAATAAAGAATTACATATTAAACGACGGGCAGTTATTCAGGCCGTAAACGATAAACAAAATATCGCCTCAGCGGTCGCCAGTATGATGGGGTTAGGGATTGGCCTTACGCCATCAGCCGACGATTATTTAACAGGTCTGGCGCTTATTTTATTTATTCCCGGGCATCCGGCGGAAAAATACAAAGAGGAATTTTATCTCGGTCTGCAACGCGGCAAAAATAATACCACATTATTAAGTGCCATAACGCTGGAAGCCGCATTACAACAACGCTGCCGGGAAAATATTCATCGTTTTATTCACAACATTATTTATGACATCCCTGGGAACGCAACTCAGGCAATAGAAAAAATTAAACATATTGGCTCCAGTTCCGGCTGCGACATGCTGTATGGCATGGCCGATGGTTGTGCGCTGAGCCAAACCTACGGAGGGAATTATGTCAGTTAAAATAGTCATTAAACCGAATACCTATTTTGATTCTGTCTCGCTGATGTCTATCTCCACGCGTGCAAATAAACTCGACGGCGTCGAGCAGGCATTTGTGGCGATGGCGACCGAAATGAATAAAGGCGTGCTGAAGAATTTAGGACTGCTGACGCCGGAGCTGGAGCAGGCGAAAAACGGCGACCTGATGATTGTCATCAATGGTAAATCGGGTGCGGACAACGAGCAGTTACTGGTGGAGATTGAAGAACTGTTCAACACCAAAGCGCAAAGCGGCTCGCACGAGGCGCGTTACGCCACTATTGGCAGCGCCAAAAAGCATATCCCGGAAAGTAACCTGGCGGTGATTTCGGTCAACGGTCTGTTTGCCGCTCGCGAAGCGCGTCAGGCGCTGCAAAACGATCTCAACGTGATGCTGTTTTCCGATAACGTCTCAGTTGAAGATGAACTGGCGCTCAAGCAACTGGCCCACGAAAAAGGGCTGCTGATGATGGGGCCAGACTGTGGCACGGCGATTATCAACGGCGCGGCGCTCTGTTTTGGTAACGCCGTGCGTCGCGGCAACATCGGTATTGTTGGCGCATCCGGCACCGGCAGTCAGGAGTTGAGCGTCCGCATTCATGAATTTGGCGGCGGCGTTTCGCAACTGATTGGCACCGGCGGGCGCGACCTGAGCGAGAAAATCGGCGGCCTGATGATGCTCGACGCCATCGGGATGCTGGAAAACGATCCGCAAACTGAAATCATTGCGCTTATCTCCAAACCGCCTGCGCCTGCGGTGGCCCGCAAAGTGCTGGAACGTGCGCGCGCCTGCCGCAAGCCGGTGGTCTCCGCTGTCGGCCATGAGATTGACAAGATCGGAAGAGCA
>OHAC01003040.1_pt1 | contig 12413 bp, 9 predicted proteins | sample 1577051 | NCBI WGS metagenome assembly OHAC01 (sample SAMEA3541499, study PRJEB24748) | human gut metagenome | biome: human gut; feature: human-associated habitat; material: faeces | place: China | collected 2012 | reverse complement strand
GACAGACAGCCATCAAGCTTACAGAGGCACTGATCAAGATGGGCGTTAAGATCCTTGGAACATCTGCTGAGAACGTAGATGCTGCAGAGGACAGAGAACTCTTTGATGCCATTCTTGAGAAATGCCAGATCCCGAGACCGAAGGGGCACACCGTATTCACAGCAGAAGAGGCTAAAAAAGCTGCCAATGAGCTGGGATATCCGGTACTTGTCCGCCCGTCCTATGTACTTGGAGGTCAGGGAATGCGTATTGCTGTCAGCGATGAGGATGTGGAGGAGTATATCGGAATCATCAACCAGATCGCACAGGAGCATCCGATTCTTGTTGACAAGTACCTGATGGGTAAAGAGATTGAGGTCGATGCAGTATGCGATGGTGAGGACATCCTGATCCCTGGAATCATGGAGCACATTGAGCGCGCAGGTATCCACTCCGGAGACAGTATTTCCGTATATCCGGCACAGACTATCAGCCAGAAGGCAAAAGAAACAATCGCCGAGTACACACGCCGTCTTGCACAGGCACTTCATGTAATCGGTATGATCAATATCCAGTTCATCGTTGTAGGTGAGGATGTATATGTAATCGAGGTTAATCCACGTTCCAGCCGTACAGTACCGTACATCAGCAAGGTAACAGGAATCCCGATCGTTCCGCTTGCAACAAGAGTGATCCTTGGCCGCAAGATCAAAGAGCTGGGCTACACACCGGGACTTCAGAAAGAAGCAGAGTACTTTGCAATCAAGATGCCTGTATTCTCTTTCGAGAAGATCAGAGGCGCAGATATCAGCCTCGGACCTGAGATGAAATCCACAGGTGAGTGTCTTGGTATCGCAAAGACCTTCAACGAGGCTCTTTACAAGGCATTTATCGGAGCAGGAATCCGTCTTCCGAAGCATAAACAGATGATCATTACTGTTAAGGATGAAGATAAAGAAGATATTATCCCGATCGCAAGAAGATTCGAGGCTCAGGGATATCGTATCTTTGCAACAAGAGGTACAGCACATGTCCTTACTGAGAATGGAATCAAGGTAACACGTACTAACAAACTGGAGCAGCCGTCTCCGAACCTTATGGATCTGATCCTTGGTCACAAGATCGATGTTGTTATCGATACACCGCCGCAGGGTGTTGAGCATCAGAAGGATGGTTTCGTGATCCGTCGAAATGCGATTGAGACAGGTGTCAATGTACTGACAAGTCTTGATACTGCAGAGGCACTTGTTACCAGTCTTGAGAATACAGACCTGAATCATTTGACTCTGGTAGATATTGCGACCATCGATAATCGGTAATTAATGCAAAATATAAAAACTGTGTAAATTTTGCGAAATAAAAGATTCGAAAGTTTACGAATCACCAAATATGTAATATACTGATAAGGACGGGGCCGCCGTTTATACATCGGCTCGGTCCTTATCTTATTATGAACGTAAATTATGAAAAGAATACGTTCATTGCATGTAGCAGAGAGAAATGAGAAGCTTCATTTCATCACGTAAGAAAGAAACGTGCTGCAGAGAAAGGAGTTTGTATGAGCTTTATAGAGTTGCTGAAGGTTATAATTCTTGGTATTGTGGAGGGAATCACAGAGTGGCTTCCCATCAGCAGTACCGGACACATGATCCTGGTAGATGAATTTATCAAGCTGAATGTGTCAGAGGCATTTATGGAATTTTTCCTGGTTGTTATTCAGCTGGGTGCTATCCTGGCTGTTGTTGTCTTGTACTGGAGCAAGCTGTGGCCTTTTTACATAAGGCCGATTCCCAAGCGGACCAGAATAGCGCTTCGCAAACAGCCGGCAGTATCCAGAGTAGTACTTACCTTTGTTGAGAAATACTGCGACAAGGAAAAATGGATCCTGTGGTTTAAGATTTTAGTGGCATGTCTGCCGACTATTATCATTGCATTGCCATTTAATGATATTATTGAGAAGAAATTTTATAACTACGTTGTAGTTGCCATTGCATTGATCGTTTATGGTGTGCTCTTTATTGTTATTGAGAATTACAATAAACGCCGCAGACCAACCTGCACAAGACTTGATGATCTTTCCTTTAAGACAGCGTTAATCATCGGATGCTTCCAGGTACTTTCCGTGATCCCGGGAACTTCCCGTTCCGGATCTACTATCATCGGAGGTATTCTTGCAGGAACATCACGTACTGTGGCAGCTGAGTTCACATTTTTCCTGGCAATTCCTGTTATGTTCGGAGCCAGTCTTCTGAAGCTTGTGAAATTCGGTTTTGCATTCACATCCACGGAGTTTGTAATTCTTATTGTAGGAGTTGTGGTATCTTTTGTGGTATCCATCCTTGCAATTAAATTCCTGATGGGGTATATTAAGAAACATGATTTCAAGGTATTCGGATGGTACAGGATCATTCTCGGTATCCTGGTACTTGGATACTTTATTGGAAAAACACTGCTTGCATAAAGTAATATTCAGGAGGTAATTATTATGAAATATAAAAAGATCATGATCGCACTGACCGCTGCTGCAGCACTGACAGCAGCCGGATGCGGCAAGTCCGCATCAACAGACACCGAGGTAACACCGACACCGGTTCCGACAGCAGTTCCTACTGCAGCACCGGCTACAACAAGTCCGCTGCCGACTTCAACACCGGCACCGAAGCTGATCGGCGTGAAGACAAGCACAGCGAAATTTGTATATATTACCAACAGCACGAAAGGTGAGATCCGTGAGATCTATCTCCGTGCAGCCGGTGGAGAGGAATGGGGAAAAAATCTCGTTCCTGCAGAATCAACCATCAAGGATGCAGAGCAGGTACAGATGTATTATACACCGGATTCTGCAACAAATGCAGTCTATGATATGAAGATCGTAGATGGAGACGGAAATGCTTACGAGATCTATACTGTAGAGCTTGGAGACATGGAGAAGGCGAAACTCCTGATCGACAGCGGAGAAGCATATCTTACATACACAAGTCTCAGCGATAAATCAGAGAAGAGCACACTGGGAAATATCCAGACAGATAACAGTGAGACAGACAGCACAGATACCACAGACAGTACAGATACTTCAAGCGTAACAGACACATCCACAGATACAGACAGCACATCTGACAATACAGACTATGATAACAGTGATGGTGGAAGTTATGACGACAACAGTGATGACGGAAACTATGATAATAGTGAAGACAATAGCGACGACAGCAGTGACAGCAGCGATGACGGAAATTATGATAACAGCGGAAGCGACAGCAGTGATGACGGCAATTATGTAGATGACAGCAACAGCGGAAGCGGCGATGATGTGATCGATGACAGCGGTGATGGCGGTGACGGAGACATTATCTGGGACGATAACGGAGACTGGTCAGAAGAATAAGAATAACAGGATCATCTGATACGGAGATCTGCACACAGGAGGAAAGCCTGCCGGGATTCCGGCAGGCAGTAAATAAAATGGGGAAAGAAAAAAGGAAGATCAGAATTGCTGCTATTGCATATATGTTTATGTTTGCGGCAATTTTTTGTATTGTTTCAGCGGGAAATATGGTGGAGACTAAAGCAGCGTCCACACAGAAAAAAATCGAATTCCGGGATAAAAGCGGAAGTTATCTCTGCAAGTCCGGTGAGAACTGGTATCTGAGAGATTCAAAGAAGAAAAAACTTACAGGATTACAGTATCTTGCAGTCAACCCCACAGATTTTCTGCATGCCGGTATTTACATATTCGATCAGAACGGCAGGCTGATACGGAAACGTGCAGTTTATCATTTCAGGAAAACTACGGTACAGGGAGTGACATTTGACGGATATTATGTTTCTGACTCAAACGGACGTTTTTCGCCGGGAGAGAAGGGCTTTGTAAAGATCGCAGAGCAGAAGCTGGATGGAAAAATTTTCGGAGGCGTTTACTATGCAGGAGAACGGGGAAAACTCAACTGCCGGGCAGCAGGAATCCGCTATGTAAAAGCCAGAAAGCTTGACGGCCGCACGTTAAAAAGCGGCTACTATTATTTCAGCGGTTATGGAAGAATATGTTTTTACACACATTTCCATAAGATGAACATCACTGTAAACGGAAAGAAATACAACGGTAATTATTATTTTGGCGGTGGAAATGGCCGGCTGACGCAAAAAGCCGGGTGGATTACTTACAGAAGTCGGAAATATTATGTGGATAAAACCGGAAAAATGGAAGTCAGCTGCTGGAAAGACGGATATTATCTGAAATCCAACGGAACCATAGCCAAAAACATGAAAACACCCGATGGAAAATATGTAGACTATCAGGGAAAGAAAAGCACAAAATCAGAATATGCGCTCAGTGAATTTAAAGCTCAGCTTAAGAATTACACATCTGGTTACGGCGGAAACTGGTCAGTCTATGTAAAAGATTTAAAGACAGGAAATGTGATCAATCTTAATGACCAGGCTATGTATCCGGCCAGTACCATCAAGGCTTTTGTAATGGCCTCAACCTACGATCAGATCAAGAGCGGAAAGCTAAAGAAGACATCTAATATAAACAGTTTGCTGTGGAATATGATCACAGTCAGTGATAATGAATGTTATAACGAGTTGGTAAGAAGGCAAGGTGGCGGCAGTTTTGTAAAAGGTGCTGCGACAGTCAATAAGTATCTGAAAAAGAATGGATACACAAATACAGGATGTCATTGTACTCTTCATCCGTCAAGTTCCTATATCACAAGTGACGGAAAGAGAAACCAGGCGTCTGCCAAAGACTGCGGAAAACTTCTGGAAAATATCTATCGTGGAACCTGTGTATCAAAACAGTATTCTAAAGAAATGCTGAATCTGCTCAAGAACCAGCAGGTCAGATATAAGATCCCGGCCGGCCTTCCAGCAGGTATAGTATGTGCCAACAAGACCGGTGAGACAAGCTCCGTACAGCACGATATTGCCATTATTTATGGAAAAAAGACGACTTATGTGCTGTGTGTATTTTCAAGCGGAGCATCCGAAGGCCATCTTCAGTATGGAATCCGGAGGATATCTTCCATGGTATATAACTATCTGAATTGAAAATAAATTTATACAAAAGAAGCTGCATGATCAGAAACATGCAGCTTCTCCTGTATGCGAAGTATCATATCCCGTCTGGAGAGACAGAGCCTGTCGGAAAGATTCGGAGGATAAGGCGTTGACTACAGCCTGGAAACCAGGACTGCTGAAGCTGGAAGATGCCATCACAAGATACATGGTTTCTGTTCCAAGAGGAAGAAATTCCAAATCTGTAAAGGTTCTGGCAGTATAAGCTTCGCCCAGAGCGATATCTGCCTGTCCGCCTGCAACAGCGGCAGCAGTGGAGCTGTCAGAAACCAGCTCATTGCGGTATCCGGATATGTTTTCCGGAGAAATCCCAAGCTTATTTAGCTGGCGGTCCAGATAAACTCTGCGGCTGCTGCCCTTTTCACGGTTGGCAAAAATAATATCTGCGCGCTGCAGATCAGGAAATCCCTGAATATTCCGGGGGTTTCCTTTTTTTATATAAAAACCGATCTCGTAGCTGTAGAAATGAAGAACAGTAAGCGGAATTCCGGGAACAAGGCTCTGGATATCTTCAAAAGAAGCCGCTGCACAGGCAATGTGGACCTTTTCAAAATAGAGGGAGTAAAGTCCGTTGTAGGTGTTCAGATGAGACTGAAGTACCGGAAGGCTTCCGGGCTGTGCAGGCAGCTGGTTTAAAAGCAGATCCAGCGCAGGAGAAGACTGCCCGCTGATGATCAGTCCGCTGGAATGGAGCAGGTAATCTCTTTTCAGAAGAGAACTTTCCGGCTGATAGTCATGGATCTGTGAAATACTGGACTGCACTGTACTGTCCAGATACGCTTTCAGTTGTTCTTCACTGACACGCAGCTGTTTGCCGATTTTTGAAGAGGAAAGTTCTCCACGTTTGATCAGCTCGTAGACAGTAGTTTTTTTGATCTTTAATTTATCTGCGACTTCCTGTGCTGTATAAAATTTATTCATCGATTCCCACCATAACGCTTGTGGCCTTGATCACAGCATAGGCATCAGAGCCAACTTTCAGTCCCAGTTCCTCCACAGCTGCGCAGGAGATGGTTGCAGTGATGATGTTTCCACCTCCGATATCAATAGAGACGATGGAGTTTACAGCTCCCTTGTTGATGTTGATAACTTTTCCTTTTAACTGATTACGTGCACTGAGTTTCATAAATATCTTCTCCTTGTTCTTTATTTTGATCGTTGAGGGTAAAGCTTTTTTTCATGATAGCATGGGCGGTGGAAAACAGCAATGCCTTATGGCTTGACAAGAAATTTTTATTTCGGTAAAATTAGACGAAATCATTCAAAACAGAATGAAACCGAACGAAACAAAACAAGATAGGAAGAAAAAGATGAAGAAAAAAATCTTAGCAGCCATTACAGCAGGAGTTTTAACCACCGGTCTTATGGCTGGAAACGTGTTCGCGGCAGACACAGAAGTGCAGGGTGACAAGGAACTGAAAGGTGAGGTTTACGCATTTATCGCAGCCAGCCTCAGCAACTCCATGGAAGAGATCCAGAAGGATTTCAATGAACTTTACCCGAACGTAACCATTTACTACAGCGCAGACAGCTCAGGTACACTGCAGACTCAGATCGAGGAAGGAGCACGTTGTGATCTTTTCTTCTCAGCAGCAGACAAGCAGATGGATGCCCTTACAGAGGAGAAACTGACAAAAGAGGATACAGTAGTTGACCTTCTTGAGAACAAAGTCGTACTTATCAAACCGAAGGACGGAAAGACCAAGGTAACCGGTTTTGAGAATATGACAGATGCAGAGAATATGGCACTTGCAGGAGAGGATGTTCCGGTTGGACAGTACTCCCGTGAGATTTTTACAAACCTTGGGCTCATGGACAAGGTCAATGAGATGGAGATCAATGAGTGCAAGAATGTAACAGATGTTCTGGCAGCAGTCAGTGAGGGAAGTAATGAAATCGGTGTTGTATATGCCACAGATGCGGCATCAGTGGCTGATAAGGTAGAGATTCTTGCAGAGGCACCGGCAGACAGCCTTCAGACACCGGTACTTTATCCGGTAGGACTGATCGAGGATAAAGAGGCTTCTGAGGATGACACCAAGGCAGCAGAGGCATTCCTTGACTATGTAGAGTCTGATGCAGCGATCAAGGTATTTGAAGACTATGAATTTACTGCGTATGAGGCTGATGACACAGATAAAGATGCTGACGAGTCTGCTTCTCAGGATACAGACAGCACAGAAGCAGATAAGGACAGTGCAGATTCTGCAGACAGCACATCTAAATAATGATCCGCGCAGGACTGGGGTAAAATATGGCAGAATTTTTAAAAGAAATAAACTGGAGTCCACTCTGGATTTCCTTAAAAACAGGGCTGGTTGCCACAGTGATTGCTTTTTTTCTGGGAGTATTCTGCGCCAGAAAGATCATGAAGCTCCGTCCGTGTGTAAAAGCAGTACTGGATGGGATCCTGACACTTCCTCTTGTACTGCCGCCGACTGTAGCAGGCTTCTTCCTGCTTCTGATCTTCAGTCTCAAGAGACCTCTTGGAAGCTTTCTCCTTGAGAATTTTGATATCAAGATCGTGCAGACCTGGAAAGGTTGTGTGGTAGCGGCAGCTGTGATCGCATTTCCGTTAATGTACAGAAATGCAAGAGCAGCTTTTGAGCAGGTGGACATAAATCTGATCTATGCAGGACAGACTCTTGGAATGAGTGATAATAAGATTTTCTGGCGGGTGGTAATGCCTGCAGCAGGACCTGGAATCGCATCAGGAACGGTGCTGGCCTTTGCACGTGCTATTGGTGAGTACGGAGCAACCTCCATGCTTGCGGGAAACATTCTGGGAAAAACGAGAACAGTTTCCGTTGCAATTGCGACAGAAACAGCAGCTGGGAACTATGGAACAGCAGGCTTTTGGGTAGTTGTGATCGTGCTGATATCTTTTGCGATCGTGGCATTGATCAATATCGTATCCGGAAGAGGAATGAAGACAAGAAGGTGGATCTGATGGCAGTCAGCATAAATATCGAAAAAAATTTCCGGGATTTTTCCCTGAAAGTAAAATTTGAGGGCAGCTCGGCAGCCATCGGGCTACTTGGCGCATCCGGCAGTGGCAAAAGCATGACTCTTCGCTGTATTGCGGGAATTGAGACACCGGATAAGGGAAAGATCGTCATTAACGGAAAAACGGTCTTTGATTCTGAGGCAGGTATTGATTTGAAGCCGCAGAAGAGGCGAATCGGCTATCTCTTTCAGAATTATGCACTTTTTCCCACAATGACTGTGGAACAGAATATCCGCTGCGGTTATCGCGGTGGAAAAGCTTCCATCCGGGAGGAAGTGGCAGACCTGATCCGGCGGTATCACCTGGAAGGCCTTGAAAAGCGGTATCCTTCCCAGCTTTCCGGTGGACAGCAGCAGAGAGTGGCACTGGCCAGAATGATGATCGGTGAACCGGAAGCTATTCTCCTGGATGAGCCTTTTTCCGCGCTGGACGGATATCTGAAAGATGTGCTCCAGAGAGAAATGCAGGATTTTCTCCAGGATTACAAGGGCGATATGATCCTTGTAACCCACAGCAGAGATGAGGCGTACAAATTCTGCAAAGAACTTTCCATTGTGGACAAGGGCCGTATTCTTGTGACAGGCGAGACAAAGAGCATTTTTGAACAGCCGGGACTGATGGAGGCGGCCAGACTGACAGGCTGCAAGAATTATTCCTCCATAAAGAAGCTTGGAGAGTATGAGATTTTTGCAGAGGACTGGAAACTGAAGCTTCATACAGCAGAGAAGGTGGGAGAGGACATTACCCATGTGGGAATCCGTGGTCACTGGCTCCGTCCGGCATCAGAACCTGGTGAGAACTGCATGCCGGTACAGGTGAGCGAGTACATGGAGACAACATTTGAGCATCAGTACATGATAGCCAATAAAGAAGAGAAAGCTTCCGAAGGCTTGTGGTGGATGCGTCCTAAGAACAGCTTTACCGAAGATCCGGATCAGGATCTTCCGGAATATCTGTATCTTCCGCCGGAGCATCTGATGCTGCTGAAGTAAGGAACAGTCATTATTTGCCGTGATTTCTGGAATATGTAATATAATCCGACACCATCATAGCCAGCTTAAAGGCCAGGGCATCCTCAAAAGTACGGACATCCAGTCCAAAACGTTTCTGAAGCTTTTCAAAACGGTACACCAGTGTATTTCTGTGTACATATAGCTGTCTGGAAGTCTCAGAGAGGTTCAGGTTATTCTCAAAGAAGGTTCGGATAATATTCAAAGTTTCGTCATCAATGGACTCCAGGGATTCATCTCCGAAAATCTCGTTTACAAACATCTCGCAGACCTGTGTGGGTAGCTGATAGATCAGGCGGCCGATACCAAGCTGATTGTATCCGAAGACGTTTTTTTCTGCATAAAAGATCTTTCCTACTTCCAGGGCTGTACGAGCTTCCTTGTAAGCATCAGAAAGTTCCATGATATCATCTGCAACATTGCTGTAGGAAACCCAGGCGGAGGTCATAGCCTCTGTGTTCAGCATATCCACCAGCATGCAGGCAATGCCGTCCAGTTCCTCGTAGCTCTCAGTGTTCTGCAGCTCGCGGACAACGATAATGCCGGAGTCATCCAGGGCTGTGATAAAATCCCGGGTGCGGGCGGAAAAAATGTTTCGGATAGTGGCCAGTGCACTTTCATCCTTATGCTGCTTGGTCTCAACCAGGAATACTGCACGCCGGACAGAAGGGGAAATATGCAGCTTGGCAGCTTTATTGAAAGCCTCCACTTGGGAATACCGGTCAAGAAGAAGATTCTGCATAAAAGAATTCTTGTCTGTTTTTTCAGCGTAGGCAGAGAGAAGGCTCTCAATCTGGCAGACTGCAAGCTCTCCAATAGTAGAAGCAGAATCGCCGGAACCCCATACGATCAGCAGCATATCGCCGGAGCCATTATCAAGTTTATAGAGACTGCAGGAGCGGTTGGAGACGCAGAGGGCTGCGTCTTCCCGGAACTGAGTCAGTTTTTCTACAGAAGGAAGTTTCTTATCACAGGTGGTAATGTAAATCTGGTTGTTCTCATCCAGGATACAGAAATCCAGGCCACTGATCCGGTTCCAGTCTTCCAGAGATTTTTGAAGTGTTTGCTGTATTTTCATAAAATCAGGATCCTTTCTCAAGTAAAACTTTTTAGCAAAAAAGAAACCCCGGGAAATCATATCCCCCGGGGTTAAATTCAGTTTTTCTAATTCTGTGAGAATTAGTTTGTGATTGTGAGCTCTGTCTCTTTGTCGAAGAAGTGAGCTTTCTCCATATCGAATGCGAATCTGATCGGATCGCCGGTCTTAGCTGTTGTACGAGGATCAACTCGTGCTGTGATCTGAGTTCCGTCAACATCAAAGTACAGGAATACTTCGGCACCAAGAAGCTCGTAAACTTTAACTACGGAGTTCATTGGTTTGCTTGGAGATGTCTCAAGGAACATCTGAGAATCATGGATATCCTCAGGACGGATACCAACCTTCAGGCTCTTGCCAACGTAAGCGGCCAGTTTGCCATCGGCGGTCTTTTCCTGCGGCAGGGGGATCACGGTGCCGTCCAGATCGACAACATAGGTATCGCCATTCTTCTGGACACGGTTCAGCGTGATCATTCCATCGTCAATCTCCGTGCTTAAAATGTAATAATCATCACTGCTGTAAGTCTTAATGACCTTGTCTGCATCACTGCGGATCTCGATCTGATACATTGCAACAGCCTGTTCACCGCTGATGGTCTTACCGATATCATCAAGTTTTGCCAGACCTGACACGAAATCATTACCCACAAATCCAAGCGGAATCATACACTCATCGTCTGCACTCTTTACCTGATATTCACTGCCATCCGACAGATTCATGACCGTCACTTCTGTCGAAGATGTCACATCATCACCTGTCTGATATGCCAGCCATTTACCATTATCTGACACCACATACTGACCATCTTTCAATCCATCCAGCAACACTTCATCATAATCTTTCTTAATACTGATCTCATGAAGTGCCCCATCTGCCAGCATGTATAGCTTATTCGTCCTGGTATTGTAATATTTCAACGTATCCAGTTCACTTCCTGCGATTGCAGCTGATTTGTTGCTGGATACGAATGCCTTTTCTTCAATACTGTTGGTCTCGATATTATAGTAATAAACGGCAACTCCCACATATCCTTCGTGTTCGCCACGGTTCATATATCCGGATACCGAAAATGTTGTATTGCCTTTTTTGTCCATATTCAGAATCTGAATCTTATGATCCGATACCTTATTACGGACATCCGCATTTTCCGCATCACGAAAACTGAACAACAGCGAGAGCTGATCCTGATCTTTGTCATAATTCCACAGTTCATCCGCCTGCACAAATGCTACAATCTTGCCGTCAGAACTAACCACATACGGAACATCCGGATCAGTAATTCCAAGCAGAATTCCTTTTTCACTCAATACATTCTTACTTCCGTCAAAGATCTGTTCCATTGTACGGTCATAATTCAACAGATACATCTGTCCGTTATTCTTGCGCACGCGGAAAAATTCTCTGACCGTATACATATCCGTCTCATTCTCTTCTCCGGTACAGCTTACATCGTATTCCAGAAGCACGGATGTATAAGAACTGTTGGTCTCTGTAATCTTCCAGCGTTCACCGCCTGTCACCTGTGGCGCAAGATCTCCCCAGGTCACCTGATCGTATGATGAATGAATGGTCACATGGGAAAATGTAGAATTGGCATCCTCATCATCCTGCTCCAGTGCAGCTCCTACACCTGCATTCTCCACCTTTTTCAAGGCATTCTCATGAAAATTATATACGTAATCCAGGCAATCCGTCAGATTAAAGTCCGTTGGATTCACAATTCTTGTATAGTAATAAACAGACTTGCCGTCTGCATGCAGGGTAAGCACCAGCATCCGCTCTTCTGACAGCAGATTCTGATCAAAGCTCAGATCCATCTGATCTTTTACCTTACTGATCTTATCCTCGCTCAGCTTCTTTTTACCGTCTAATGTATAAACCGCATAATCAACAGCGGTTACTTTTGTCTCGTCCGCTTCCAGATTCATCGTCAGCTTCTTACCACTGATCGGCGTGACAGAATCCCGCATTGTGGTAATATCCATCTCTTCCGAATAAGCATTTAACGCATTGACTCCATATCCATCTACGGTAAAATACACCCGAGGCAGTACGGCATTGCCGAGATCTTCCATCATATCATCGTTACCACGAGTGGTCATATATTCAAATACGACGACTGCGATGATAAATATCGCCGCCAGTACGCCGACGTGTATCGCTTTTTTCTTCATTTATCTATTCAGCTCCTCTAAGTTCATCCAGCAACTGCCCCAGTGTCGGTGTAATGTGAAGCGCATTC
>OHAC01003039.1_pt1 | contig 12414 bp, 9 predicted proteins | sample 1577051 | NCBI WGS metagenome assembly OHAC01 (sample SAMEA3541499, study PRJEB24748) | human gut metagenome | biome: human gut; feature: human-associated habitat; material: faeces | place: China | collected 2012 | reverse complement strand
CATGCGGCTGTTAACCGCAGTGTCGTTGGTTCGAGTCCAACAGGGGGAGTTTTTTTGTGTCTGTAAACAAGGAGTTGTTTACAGGCATTTTTTACAGGCTGGAAACTGTTTCGAAATCATGCTAGAATGAGATTGATTTGGTTAAGAAAGAATAAAATATGAGAAAGAAGCAGAAAAATGGAATTATTTGATATCATAGATGAAAACGGTGATCCTACCGGACAAACTATAGAACGGAGTATTGCTCACGCAGAAGGAATCCCTCATCGTACTGCTCATATCTGGATCATCCGCCGAGGAAATGAAAAAACAGAGATTCTTCTTCAGAAAAGATCCAGAAATAAGGACTCCTTTCCTGGAAAATTTGATACTTCATCTGCAGGTCATATACAGGCAGGTGATGAGCCAATGGAATCAGCATTGCGGGAACTGGAAGAAGAACTGGGAATCCATGCAGAACCAGCTGATTTGCAGTTTGCAGGAAAATTCCCCATATCTTTTGCCAGAGAATTTCATGGAAAATTATTTCGGGATGAAGAAATTGCTTTTGTTTATATCTATGACCATCCGGTAGAGATCGATCATCTTACACTTCAAAAGGAAGAAGTAGAAGAGGTACAGTGGTTTGATTTGGAAGAAACGTATCAGCAATGCAGTCAGCACAGAGATAAATTCTGTGTTCCGTTGGGAGGTCTGCAGCTTGTACGTCAATTTATAAAAAGTAACAATAATACAATAAAGGAGTGAAAGATCATGAGAAAAGATTTCGGAGCAAAGCCTTATACTTATCCACAGCCGGTATTAATGATCGCCACATATGGTGAGGATGGAAAACCGGATGTTATGAATGCAGCCTGGGGAGGAATCAGCGATGATAAGGAAATTTCCATCTGTGTCAGTGAAAATCACAAAACAACTGAAAACATTCTGAAAAAAGGTGCTTTTACAGTGAGCATGGCAGACGTGGAGCATATGACCGCCTGCGATTATGTAGGAATTGTTTCCGGAAACAAAGAGCCGGATAAATTTGAAAAAGCCGGATTTACAGCAGAAAAATCTGATAAAGTAGATGCACCTATTATCAAAGAGCTTCCGATCTGTGTGGAATGTAAGCTGAAAAGCTACGACAAAGAAACCTGCCGGCTGATTGGTGAGATCGTAAATGTTAGCGTGGATGAGAGCGTTCTGGATGAAAATGGAAATGTGGATGTCTCAAAAGCAGCACCGATCACTTTTGATCCGTTTAACAATGCTTATATCCGTCTTGGCGAAAAAGTCGGTGATGCTTTTAAAGCCGGAACGGCATTGAAATAAATATTATCTGCTGAAATATAGAAAGTCTCTTTCACAGGTACAGATGAAAAATTATCTTCTGGAAGAGACTTTCCATTTGTTATAAATATTCTTTAATTCAGAACTCCCAGTTCTTTAAAAGCCTGAAAAATACCGTCCTGATCATTACTCTTTGTTACAAAAGAGAAATGTTTTTGCAGCTCAGAAGGTGCATTTCCCATCAAAACTCCATATCCTACTGCCTCCAACATTTCCAGATCATTATAATTATCTCCGAATGCAATAGTACTGGAAAGAGGAATTTTTCGAAGATCGCAGAGATATTTTACAGCTTCTGCTTTGTTTATGCCGCCAGCCATGATCTCAAGAAGAGAATCGGAAGATCTTGCAATAGATAATTTCGGAAAATATTTGCGGAGAAGTGTTTCTGACGATGACATATATTCAGGATCGCACATACACAGGATTTTATCTATCATAACTGTATCTGAGAGAGAATGAAGTGATCCCTCCATGGAGATAGTTTCCACAACCGTTTCTTCATGGATCACATGAGGATCTGTCCGGTCTTTTACGATCCAGTCTTCTGCGGTAAAAACATTCCAGGTCACGTGAGGGCATTTTTTTTCGATCACATCAATGATTTTGGAAGCATCAGAAATAGTTATTCCTTTTTCATAAAGGATATTTTGATCTTCATCCAGGATCAGTGCACCACTGAATGCAATGGTGCAACAATGAAAATTATTTTTTTCTATAATAGGACGGATGCCGGAGGGGCTTCGTGCTGACGAAATAGTAAACAGAACACCCTGATCTGTCAAAGTATGAATGGCGGAGCTGGTCAGCGGAGATATAACATGTTCTGAGGTTAGTAAAGTGCCGTCGATATCGCTGAAAACAGCCTGTGGCTTAAATGAAGATGATGGTTTCATATCCGAAATCCTTTCTGTAAAAGATGAGTATCGGTGTTTCTGCATATAAAAATAGCACATAAATAACAAAATAAAAAGGTTTGTTTATGTTTTGTTCATGATATAATAAAGGAAATAATGTTTAAGGACAGAAAAATTGACTACTCAGAGATTATGTAAGCTTTGTAGAAAGGATATAAGGATCTGTTTTTCTGATAAAGTTAAAGAGTTGATAAGAGTGGAAGGACTGTCCGGCTTTTTAAAATCAAAAAGAAGCAGGTTGATGGGAACAGGAATGGATGAGAACCTGTCTGATGCTGAAAGAAAAGAGGAAGAATTATGGGAATGAATGAAACGCCGTCAGCAGACCGTGTACATATCGGTTTTTTTGGCAAAAGAAATGCAGGAAAATCCAGTATTGTAAATAAGGTGACAGGCCAGGAGCTGGCAGTGGTATCAGATGTAAAGGGAACTACTACGGATCCGGTAAGTAAGGCCATGGAACTGCTTCCCTTGGGCCCGGTGGTGATCATAGATACACCAGGTATTGATGATGAAGGCCATCTTGGAGAGCTTCGCGTCCGCAAGGCGAAACAGGTGCTGAACAGAGTGGATGTAGCAGTTCTTGTAGTAGATGCCACTGTGGGAAAAACCAGTGTGGATGAAGAATTGATCCGTATTTTTAAAGAGAAGGAGATTCCGTATCTGGTTGTTTATAACAAGGCAGATCTGCTGAAAACGAAAGACGGGAACCGGCTTTCTTCAGAAAATAAATTAAACCAGAACGCAGAGCAATCTATTTATGCCAGCGCCGCTACCGGTCAGAATATCTACGAGCTGAAAGAGAGGATCGCTTCTCTGGCAGTAACGGATGAACTGAAATTGCGTCTGGTAGGGGATCTTCTTGAACCATCAGATTTTGTGATTCTTGTAGTTCCCATAGATAAAGCTGCACCAAAAGGGCGCCTGATCCTTCCGCAGCAGCAGACCATCCGTGATGTGCTGGAAGCCGGAGCAGCAGCGATCGTGATCAAAGAGGATGAGCTTTCCAATACCCTGGAAAACCTGGGTAAAAAACCTAAGCTTGTGATCACAGACAGCCAGGTTTTTGCCAAAGTCAGTAAGGAAACACCGGAAGATATCTGGCTTACGTCTTTTTCTATTCTGTTCGCTCGATTTAAGGGGAATTTAAAAGCTGCAGCAGCCGGTGCAGCAGCGATCGACCGGCTGAAAGACGGAGATAAGATTCTGATCTCAGAGGGATGTACCCACCACAGGCAGTGTGATGATATCGGAACAGTCAAGCTTCCACGATGGATCCGTAATTATACGGGGAAGGATCTGGAATTTGAGTATTCCTCCGGAAGAGATTTCCCGGAGGATGTGACGAAGTACAGTCTGATCGTGCATTGTGGCGGATGTATGCTTAATGAGAGGGAAATGCGTTACCGTCAGAAATGCGCACTGGACCAGGAGATTCCCATCACCAATTACGGAATTGCCATTGCCTACATGCAGGGAATCCTGAAACGTTGTGTGGAAATGTTCCCGGATGTGCTGTCTGTTCTGTAAAAGCAGCAGCCATACTGAATCAGCAGAATAAAGGAGTTGCAGACACAATGATCGATCAGACACTAGCACAGGCCCTGCAGAAAGAAATCCCAATACTTACAGCCCAGATCCGAAGTCTCTATGCAGAATTCGATAAAAAATTTCATCTTAACGGAGCGAAGATTCCTATAACGTTTGGCATGGAGCCGGATCTTCTTGGATCGTATACAAGGGGCAGTTACCACGAAAAAGAGCATTTTCATTTTTCCCTGTTGTTTATCGGCTATGCGGTAAAAAATCCGCTGAAAAAAGAGGACAGGATGGATCTTTACAAACATGAATATGCTCATTACATGCAGCATAATTTTCACATTCCCACAGAATACCGATGGCAGCACGGAACTCACGGAAGCGCATGGAAATACTGTTGTTCCCTGACCGGTGCAGCACCAACGCCATATTATAAGGCAGGGGAAGCTCTGATGAAACACGATTACGAGAAAAAACTTAGAAGCCCGATTCATGACCGGACGGTAACAGTGCGAGATACATATCGGAGAGAGCAGCAGCACAGGAACACACAGAACAGCATTGTGCGCTATGAGATAGGAGAGGATATCAGCCATCCGAAATTCGGAACCGGGAATATTGAGCATGTAGAGCAGCTTCCGGGTTCTGTAAGACTTCATATCCGGTTTGGAAAAGAACTGAAAGTGATCGATCAGAAGTGGCTTCTCCGGACAAAATACAAGAAAAATTGAAACTGAGCAAGTAATGAATGCGGATGATTTTATTCGCTTGACTCAAAAAAGAAATGGACATTATTCTGGATATTACAAAGTAATTTTTTAAGACATAAAAAATTCTCCGGTACAGGGAACCTGCTTTCCGGAGAATTTTAAAGTCAGTTTATATTACTCAGCGACCCTCACAAACTGGCTGTTATACAGATCATTGTAGAATCCACCCCTAGCCATCAGTTCGTCATGGCTGCCTTGTTCGATAATGCTACCGTCTTTCATGACAAGGATCTCATCAGCATTGCGGATGGTAGACAGACGGTGTGCTACGATAAAGCTTGTTCTGCCCTGCATCATCCGGTCGAAGGCTTCCTGGATCAGCATTTCAGTTCGTGTATCAATACTTGAAGTTGCCTCATCAAGGATCAGCATCGGAGGCAGGCACAGCATAACACGGGTGATGCAGAGAAGCTGCTTCTGTCCCTGGCTTAAGCTGTCTTCATAAAGAATGGTATCCAGACCATCCGGAAGACGGCGGATAAATTCCCAGCTGTGAGACATTTTGGAAGCCTTGATCACTTCCTCATCAGAAGCGTCCGGTTTTCCGATGCAGATATTATCACGGACTGTTCCCTGCTTAATCCAGGTATCCTGAAGCACCATACCATAGCTGCTTCGAATGGCATGTCTGGAAACTTCTGTGATGGGTTTTCCATCTACGGAAATGCTTCCGCCGTTCACATCGTAGAATCGCATCAGAAGATTGATAAATGTTGTTTTACCGCAGCCGGTAGGACCTACAATGGCAATTCGTCTGCCTGGTTCTGTGTGCAGATTGAAGTTTTCAATCAGAGGTTTGTCCTCCTCATAGCGGAAGGAAACATTCCGGATATCCACAGCACCTTTTACATCATTAAGAGTTCCGGCAGGATCCGTGCTTTCCGGCTGCTCCTCCAGAAGATCAAAAATTCTGGTTGCACAGGCCAGAGCATTCTGAAGCTCTGTGATAACGGAACTGATGTCATTAAATGGCTTCATGTACTGATTTGCATAGGCAAGAAGTACGGAGAGACCGCCAACAGTAAGATGTCCGCCGGGGATCAGAAAAGCACCTGCAAGAGCTACACCTGCATAGATGATATTGTTGACACATCGTGTGGACGGGTTGGTTAGACTGCTGTAAAAAACAGCCTTCTGGCTGGAATCACGGAGTTCTTCGTTGATCGCAGCAAAACGTTCGGAAGAACGATTTTCGTAACCAAAGGCCTGAACCACTTTCTGATTTCCGATCATTTCCTCGATCAGTGCAGTCTGACGTCCACGGGCATCACTCTGTGCACGGAACATCTGGAATGAATGGGAGGAGATGAATTTTGCCACAAAAAAGCTTACAGGTGTCAGGACAATGACCATCAGTGTGATCCAGACATTTTTGGAAAACATGAAGATCAGGGTTCCGATGATGGTGATGACACCGGAAAACAGCTGTGTAAATCCAAGGAGCATACCATCGGAAAGAATATCTGTATCTGCGATGACTCGGCTGATGATATCGCCGGTGCTGTGTCCGTCCAGGTAGGACAGAGGAAGCTTCTGGATATGGCGGATAGATTTTGCACGGATATCCTGCACTGTGCGGTAAGTCATGCGGTTGTTGATAATACTCATTACCCAGGTGGCAGCACCGGAAAGTACGATCATCACAAGAATTCTGGAAAGATAGAACCACATCCTTGAAAAGTTTACTTCATGGGTAGCTGCAACCTCATCAATGGCATAGCCGAAAAGTACAGGTACATACAGCTGCAGAATTACAGTGACAGCTGCAAGGATAATGCTTAATACAAGAAGAAAACGGTATTTTCCAATAAAGCGGAGCACCTTTAAGAAGGTTGCCATGCTATTTTTTGAGGTAATGTCTTTTTTGCTCATGCAAGAACCTCCTTTCCGGTAGTTTTTTCATATTTGATCCGTTCTTCCGGGAACTGTGAGAAAAAGATCTCACGGTAAGTTTCACAGGAATTTACAAGCTCCTGATGGGTACCTTTTCCTGCAAGCTGGCCATCGTCCAGTACCAGAATCAGATCGGCCTGACGGATACTTGCTGCTCTCTGGGAAACCAGGAAGGTGGTAGTGTTTCCGCCGAGCTGGTGGAGAGATTTCCGAAGTGCCGCATCTGTGGCAAAGTCAAGAGCACTGGCACTGTCATCCAGGATCAGAATCTCTGGCTTTTTCACAAGGGCGCGGGCAATGGTAAGTCTCTGGCGCTGGCCACCGGAAAGGTTCCGGCCGTTTTGTTCCAGACGGAAATTAAGCTGGCCGTCTTTTTTCTCCACAATCTCACGGGCCTGGGCTGTTGTAAGAGCTTTCCACATTTCTGCATCTGTGGCATCCTCACGACCCCAGCTTAAGTTATCGCGAATGGTTCCCTGGAAAAGAGCTGCCTTCTGAGGAACAACGCCGATTTTTTCACGGAGCTCCTTCCGGGAGTAGTCCTTAACGTTCTGGCCGTCAAGAGTGACAGTCCCTTCATTTGCATCATAAAAACGTGCGATCAGATCCACAAGGGTAGATTTACCGCTTCCGGTACCACCGATGATTCCGATAGTAGAGCCTTTTTTTGCTGAAAAAGTGATATCAGAAAGACTGGGTGCGCCGGTTTCTTTGTAGGAGAAGGTCACATGATCAAATGCAACAGCACAGTTATCCTGAACCTTGGATACAGCAGAAGTATTTTCCGGATAATTCATGGTAGAATTTACTTTCAGGATTCCGGCAACACGGTCTGCACAGGCCATGGATTTGTTCAGGGTGATGATAAGGGAAGCAAGCTTGATCAGCTCTACGATCATCTGTGCCATGTAGTTGTAAAGAGCAACAACTTCACCTTGTTGCATGTTTCCGAGATTAACCTGAATACCCGCAGTCTGAATCAGAATAACAGTTGCGATGTTGATCAGCACATAGGTAGCCGGATTTAACAGCGCGGAGATCTTTCCGACGAACTCATTAAGTTTTGTAAGTGCAAGATTGCTCTGGTCAAATTCTGAAACTGCGTCTTCCTCACGGCAGAATGCTCGGATGACACGGACACCGGTAAGATTCTCCCTGGTAAGTCGTGTTACGGTATCCAGGCGGCCCTGCACTTTTTTGAACAGCGGGATACTTAAAAACATGATCACAAAGACAACCAGAAACAGTACCGGAATGGCAACTACAAAGATCAGTGCACAGCGCACATTGATAGTAAAGGCCATGACCATGGATCCAAGAACGATAAACGGGCTTCGAAGAAGAAGACGAAGTCCCATATTCACACCGTTCTGAACCTGATTCACATCATCGGTAAGACGGGTAATCAGTGTGTCCGTTCCAAGGGTATCCAGCTCTGTGTAGGAAAGCTTCTGGATATGATCAAATACAGCCTGACGTACTTTTGCAGCAAAACCTACGCTGGCTTTTGCAGCAAAAAACTGTGCAGTAATGCTGACTGCAAGTCCTGCGGCAGCCATCAGTATCAGAATAAAAAATCTCTGCACGATATAGCCGTGATCATTACGGGCGATTCCCACATCAATGATCTGGGCGATAACGATAGGCACAAGCAGGTCAAATACAACTTCCAGAAACTTGAAAAAAGGAGCCAAAATGCTTTCTTTTTTGTAATCTTGAAGATATTTTGCGAGTGTTCGCATTTCTTTTTCTTCCTCCGTTTCCTTATTTTTCTTAAACCTCTGTTATTATACTCCTATGGAGATAATACGTATAATATTGTTTTTAATGTATGGTAATATAATTTTGCTATTGCCGTGGATGGAAATCTGTGGGATGATAGAAGTATGGTTTTTCGGATAATTGCGGGGAAAGATATTTATAGTATTTACAAAGTATTGCAGATATATCATTTTTTAACCGAATTAAGGAAGTCCTCTGTGGGACGGCGAAAAGCAATAAGCAGCAGATGGGTTTTGCCTGTGTTATATACCGGATAAAGAAAGAAGGATTTATATATGGAAATCAGACAGCTGGAATATTTTCACGAGATTGCAGCAACAGGAAGCATTAATGAAGCTGCAAGGAGACTGAATATGTCGCAGCCGCCGCTGAGTTATCAGATCAAGCAGCTGGAAGCGGAACTGAATGTGAAGCTTTTTGAGCGAACCAGGGCAGGAGTGACACTGACGGAAGCAGGCAAGCTTCTTTATGACAGGACAGAGAACATTTTGAGCTATGTCCGTTCTACAGAGCTGGAAGTATCCAAGGCAGGGAAAAAACAGGTTTTACGTATCGGGATCACGCCAACCACAGTGACCACCATTATGCCTTATATTTCCAGATTTTCCAGGGAAAACTCCGATGTAAACTTTGAGGTAAGGGATGCCATCACCTTTACGCTTCTGAATTATTTGATGGATGGGATCATTGATGTTTCGGTAGTACGGACACCTATCAAGCTGGATGGTTTAAATTATCTGGAGCTGGCTGAGGAACCTATGATCGCGGTTCTTCCTCCGGAGATTCCCGAAAATGAGACAAAAAAAGAGGGCATCAGCCTTAAGGAGCTGACCGGATGCCCTCTCATTATTTACCGGCGGTACGAAGAATTTCTGATGAAAGCTTTTGGAGAAAAAAATCTCCTGCCGGATATTTTCTGTGTCTGCGATGATCCCAGAGACGCCATGCTCTGGGTGCAGGAAGGTCTTGCAACTGCCGTTTTTCCAAGATCCATGGAAGATCTCTGTACAGACCTTCCGATCCGGATCATTGAAGAAGAGAAGCTGAAGACCAGGATCCTTCTTGCCTGGAAAAAGGATCGCAGGTCTTCTGCTGTGATGCAGGATTTTATCAATATCTGTCAGGAATATGCAGGAAATCAGTCTTTGAGATGATCTTCCTTCCAGTGTTTCCATTTCTGAACAGCTTCCGGATTCTGCTTTTCCAGCCGTTCTTCCAGCTTTTTCCGGCGTTGTTCCAACCGTTCCAGAACTTCAGGATGCTCGGCAAGGATTTTTTCTTTCAGCTTGCCACGGCGCTTTTCCAGAAGCTGAAGGATCAGTTTCCGGTCGGAAGTTAATTCTTCAGGCAGCTCATCCATATGTAATTCAATTCTTCGAAGCAGTTCATCCTCATCCAGAACACCAAGGCCGTGCCAGTTATCCAGAAGCTCTTCCAGACCTTCTTCAGAGAGTCGTTCGATATCCGGGATTTGGTGCAACTGTTCAATAATGTGATGGACAGATTCTTCGATCTCTTTTACTGCATCGTCACCAAAGGCCCAGGCAAACTCTTCTAGGGTATTTTCTTCTTCTGCCGGAAGAAAAGCGATACTGCGGCGCAGAAGCTTTGCCTCGTCTTCCTTTGGAACATCCAGTTCATAAGGGGATTCGATCCCTGCGTCATGCAGAGCAGCAAGAATGGTACGGCGAACCATACCGTCCTTGATCATATGACCGATCCCGAACTGACGCAGCTGGTCATTGATTTGGTTGGAATGCTCTGTGAGGTAAAAACGGATCCCACGTTTCTTCAGGCTTGCGGAGATAGCCTCCAGACGGACGGCAGCAGTAACATCAATGCTGTTGATAGCACTGGCATCTACGATCACCACCCTGGTGTCTTTTTGGATGCTGTTCTCAATATCTTCCTGAAAAATCTTTATATTTGCAAAAAACAGGTTTTCACTGAAACGGTAGATCACAACGCCTTTAATAGGGTAGGCGAAACGGTTTCTGGACAGATCAAAATAAGCATCTCTTCCCGGGATCATACCACGGAAGGAGCGCGGCGGGTTGGTGGCCTTCAGGATCACAGCTACGAAAGAGAGCAGGATACCAATGATAACACCGTAAATGGTTCCAAGACAAAGCACACTGAAACCGGCAGCCATGAAGATGTAAAATTCTGTACGGCTTACTTTGAAAAGACGTACAGCCAGATGAGTTTCCACTACATCCATCAGCGCAGAGATAACAATGGCAGTAAGCACAGGAACCGGGAGATATCCGATAAAACCGGTGAAGAAAAGAAGGATCACAGCCATGGTGATACCGGCAGTGATGGAAACCGCCTGGGATTTTCCACCGTACTGTTCGTTGAGGGAAGTACGGGAAATACTTCCGTTTACGGGGCAGCATCCGACTGCAGCAGCAGCTATGTTTCCGGCAGCACATGCCAGGATCTCTTGGCGGTCATTCAGCTTGTAATCATTACGGAATGCAAAAGTATTTTCTGCAAGAAGTGTTTCGGCCATAATGACGACAGCGACCATGAGACCACGTCCTGCGGCCTGGGTGAAATCGATATTTCCAAAATCCGGGATCACCAGGGAAGGAAGACCACGTTCCACAGACTGGAGAAGTACCACACCTTTTTCATCCACATGAAAAACAACGGTGGAGAAAACCCCCAGTGCCATGATTACAATAGCCATGGGAAATTTTGGCGCAAGCTTTTTAAACAGCCGGATCAGGATCAGGGCACCAAGTCCCATAAAAAGAGAGAGCCAGCTGATATTTTTTGCGGCAGCAAAGATATGCTTTGCCAGCTCCAGAAGCTCGCCTGAGCCTGCGGGACTTCCCATGAGCTTGGGAATCTGCATAAGAATGATCGTAACAGCAATGCCACTGATAAAACCACCCATAACGGGTGTAGAGATGAAATCCACAATCTTATCTGCATGGAGCAGGAAGAATATGAACAGCCATAATCCGGCAAACAATGCAATAGCAGGAACATAATCCATGGCAGCTTCAGACTCTGCGGCAATGCCAAGAGTAGACAGTGCACCGCCTACAATAGCAGCAGGAGCAGCATCAACTCCGAAGATAAACTGCCTTGAAGTGGAAAATAGTGCAAATAAAAGGATCGGCAGAACAGAACCGTACAGTCCATACACCGCCGGAATCCCGGAAATCTGTGCATATCCCATGGAGATAGGAATGGAAACTGCGGCGATAATGATGCCGGAAAAGATATCTTTGGGAAGGTATTCTTTACGGTAACCCCACAGTGTGGAAAACAGGGAAAGCTTCATATAGTCACATCCTTTTCTGAAAAATATGTTCTATTATATACCAAACAGCTCTCCGGGGAAAGAGCAGGTTACTTTTTACTGATGAAAAATCATGGACAAAGAATATCTGCCATATTATAATAAATGCGAAATTGCAGAGATGCTGTATAACAAAAAAGATCATCAATGAAAGGTTAAGATATAAATGAAAAAAGCGATCATAGCAATGAGCGGCGGTGTGGACAGCTCCGTGGCAGCTCTTCTTACAAAGGAATCCGGTGACGAGTGCATCGGTGCTACCATGAAACTTTACAACAATGAAGATATTGGTATCCACAGGGAAAAGACCTGCTGTTCCCTGGATGATGTTGAGGATGCCAGAAGCGTAGCCTATCAGATGGATATGCCTTATTATGTATTCAACTTTACCGCAGATTTCCATACAGAAGTTATGGACAGGTTTGTGGAGGCCTACGAAAACGGCTGTACACCTAATCCATGTATAGACTGTAACCGATATCTGAAATTTGATAAAATGTTCCACCGTATGCAGGAAATCGGCTACGATTATATTGTAACCGGACATTATGCAAGAGTGGAGTACGATGAGAAACGTGACCGCTACCTTCTGAAAAAAGCAGTGGACGACACTAAGGATCAGTCATACGTTCTCTATATGTTGACCCAGGAACAGCTGGCACATGTAAAGCTTCCTCTTGGAGGTCTCCGGAAGGATCAGGTCCGTGTTATTGCCGAAGAGCATGGCTTTATCAATGCCAGAAAACATGACAGTCAGGATATCTGCTTTGTGCCGGATGGCGATTATGCGAAATTTATTGAGAAGTACACAGGCAAAAAAACACCGGAGGGTGATTTTGTAGATAAAGAGGGAAACTATATCGGA
>OHAC01003037.1_pt1 | contig 12414 bp, 13 predicted proteins | sample 1577051 | NCBI WGS metagenome assembly OHAC01 (sample SAMEA3541499, study PRJEB24748) | human gut metagenome | biome: human gut; feature: human-associated habitat; material: faeces | place: China | collected 2012 | reverse complement strand
GTCCCTATCCGGCACTAAACTCCGTCCCTATCTGGCACAATTTATATTTATATGTTATAATACAGAAAGACAAGGGTGTCAGGGTTCGTGGGAGTCTGATACCTTTTTGTTATAATGAGAAAAGAGGAGGGATTGCATATGCAGTCAAATATTATTGTAACCAGCGTTGTTGTTGTATATCTTCTGGTAATGTTGTTGATTGGTTATTTATCATCCAAGAAAATTGAATCCAACACAGACTTTGTTGTTGCCGGAAGACGTTTAGGACCACTTCTGATGGCCGGTACTCTCGCCGCAACAGAAATCGGCGGCGGAAGCTCTCTCGGTGTTGTTCAGCAGGGTATGGAAAGCCATGGCTTAAGTGCTGCATGGTACATCATCACTATGGGATTTGCCTTTGTTATTTTAACATTCCTGGCACCAAAATTCCGCGCTGCCATGGTTAAAACTGTTCCTGAGTATTTCCGTCGCCGTTATGGAAAGCCATCTGGAATCATTACTTCATTAATTATGTTTGTACCATTAATCGGACTGACAGCCGGACAGTTTATTGCTTCTTCTGTTATCTTATCTACAATGCTGAACATGAACTACAAGACAGCTGTTCTGATCGTAGGTATTGTTGTAACAATTTATGCCATCATGGGTGGTCTCTGGAGCGTAACTCTTACAGACTTCGTTCAGGTATTTCTGATCGTAGTTGGTATGATCATCGCATTGCCATTCGGCATGAATCTTGCCGGTGGCTGGAATAACGTTGTTGCAAATGTTCCGGCTGAAACATTTGATATCTTTAAAGGATATAATGTAATGGATGTTATCAGCTTAACAATTATGTACGTTGCTACATTTACTGTTGGACAGGAGGCTGTATCCAGATACTATGCCGCAAGAGATGGTAAAGCTGCAAGACAGGGTTCTATCCTTGCAGCAATCGTAAACTTTATTTACGCATTTGTTCCTACTATTATGGGAATCATCGTTCTTGCTTTGATTAACATGGGTAAATTTAATGCAGCTGATTTCCAGGATATCGGTGCCCGTTACGCACTTCCTGTATTAGCTATGGAAGCTATGCCTGCTCTTATCTGCGGTTTATTATTTGCAGGTGTCATCTCTGCTACAATGTCAAGTGCTGACTCAGACCTTCTTGGTGCGGGTGCTATTTTTGCAAATGATATTTACAAAATCGTAATCAAACCTGAAGCTTCCGACAAAGAAGTTATGATCGTTACTCGTGTCACAATGGCAGCTGTTGGTGTTGGTGCCACATTGATCGCATTGTTTAATACATCAAGCATCGTGTCTATCTTGATGTTTGCATTTACTCTGCGTGCCGCTGGTGCTTTCTTCCCATATGTTCTCGGACATTATTGGAAAGGTGCTTCTCCAGCTGGTACTATTGCATCATTAATTGCAGGTACTATCGTAGTTGTTTACCTTGAGCATATTTCCGGTGGAAACTTATTCGGTCTTCACTTCAACCAGCCAATCGTACCTGGCTTAGTTGCTGCATTAATCGCATTTTTAATTTTCTCACTGGTTATGCCACCAAAAGAGAAAACAACCGAACTTCCTGCAGAAGAATAATTATTAAATACATATTGGAGCCCCACGATCCAATAAACAGTTTTCTTTAAACGAAAAACATGGAGAGTTATCCACAACCAGTTGGATTCTCTCCATGTTTTTTCACATTTTATTTTGTTATCCACACATATTACTGTGAATATTTTTATTCCATCTCACAAAATGTTTCTTCCAGATCTTTCACCGTATCAACAATATATGTTGCCCCTGCTTCTTCTAATTCTTCTCTTGAGCCAAAGCCATATAAAACACCCATACTGTCAACGCCCATCTTCTTTGCACCATTCACATCATACTTACGGTCCCCAACCATAAGCACCTGCGATTTATCTGTGATATTGCATTCTTCAAATGCATGCTCGATTACTGCAGCCTTAGAACCATTGCGTTCATCCATCCCTGCTCCTGCCACATAATCAAAATATTGTGTAAGATGAAAATAGTCCATTATTCTTCTTGCAAATAACTCCGGTTTTGAAGTTGCAACAAGTACCTTTTTTCCTTTTTTCTTCAATACCTTCAGCACATCTTCAAAACCTTCATAAACCTTGTTTTCAAAGATCCCTTTATCTTTATAATACACTCTGTACTGGGCTACTGCTTTTATTGCTTCATCCTCCGAAAATCCATACATTTCCTGCAGAGGTTCTACCAACGGAGGACCTATAAACTGACACAGTTTATCCATATCATTTTCTTCAATACCATACTGTTTCAACATATATTTTACAGAATTGGTAATACCCTCTGACGAATCTGTTATCGTTCCATCCAGATCAAATAATATTACTTCATATGATTTCATCTATTCCACCTTTTTCGCTTTATTTTTTGCCAAATATTCAACCGCAGATAGTGCTGCCACGTTTCCCTGACCTGCCGCCTTAATATACTGATATGGCATTCCTGTTATATCTCCACACGCATAGCATCCGGAAATACTTGTTTCCATTTTCAAATTTACTTTCACATGTACCCCGTCCAGTTCTACTCCGCCCAGCAGCTGCTCCGGTGAAATGCTTTCGCGTAAAACAAAAATCCCGTCTACCATCCATTCTCCTTTATTTGTCTGCAAGCCCTCTACTAAATCCGGACCAAATATTTTCTTCGGCACTTCCCTGACGATTTCAATATTTTCAGAAAGCTGCGGTTCATCCTTATACATTGGGAAATAATACACCTTATCCACAACTTCTGCAAGAAATTCTGCCTCGGCTTCTTCTCTCTTACTATAACCGATTACTGCAACCTTTTTCCCTCTATACAGCATTGCATCACACGTAGCACAATAACTCACGCCACGCCCCAGAAATTCTTTTTCTCCTTCCAACATCTTACCTGTCACAACACCTGTCGCCAGAATAACTGTATCTGCTTCATAGATTTCACCCGATGCCTGGATTCCAAAATAGTCTCCCATGTTATAGATTGCATTTACCCTTGCATCTGTGACGGAAATATTCATTGCTTCTAAATGCTTTTGATAGGCTTTAACAAGCCCTTCTCCACTTATTTCCGGTAAGCCCAAATAATTCTGTATCAAATGTGCTTTCTGTACTTTTTCGCTCAGATTTGCCGGTCCCAACAGCAACACTTTTTTATTACGGACTGTGGCTGTAATTGCAGCAGATAATCCTGCTGGACCGGTTCCGATAATTGCAATATCATATCTCTCCATTTGCTTATCTCCTCTCGTATAATTTTTTAATTTATCGTTTTGATCAAATCATCTCGCAGTATTTTTTTATTATAACGAAAATGATGATGCCATACAAGGGAGATGGCATCATCATTTTTATATTCTCTTTTCAGTTGTTACTATTCTATTATCTTTTTATTCCTCACTCGCTTTTCCAAAATTCACAGCAAGTACGATCATATTAACTCCCTGCATCAAAACAGAAAATGCAATCATATATCCAACTGAGAACATTGTCAATATCGGATGTGTAAAAGCGATAATACTTACAATGATCGATAATACACCACAGATAATCGCCAGAATTCCTTTTCCTTTAGAATCTTTAAACTTCTTCACTCCGGCTACAATCTGGAAGATACCATAAATCAGTACACTTCCGCCAACCAGATAGGTTGCCATGATATCTGTCAGGAATCTCTGTACGCCACTGAACAGTAAAACAATACCGCCAAGTCCTTCCAGAACTCCAAGAATACATGCTCCAATATCTTTCTTCTCTTTAGACAATGAAAGTATCACAAGTTCAATACCATTCACTAAGAGAAGCATTCCAAGAATCCATCCGATTGCTAAAAATGTTCTCATAGGTCGAACTACTGCATAAAAACCTAACAGCACTGTCAGGATTCCTGTGATTAATGTGATAATTTTAATTGTTTTATTCTCCTTCATTTTTGCCGCCCCTTTCGCTTCTGCATTTCTTTTGTTTTGTCTATAATAACACAAATTTTTATTTACTTGTTACCTTTTTTATATTTTATTCCACATCCAAATACAAGCATTGAGAATATCACTATCGTAATCCACATTGTAGCTTTGCTCTCATCTCCTGTTTTCGCATTTGTTGTTTTTTTATCTTGCAAATGTTCCTCATCTTCAGGATGGTTCTCCTGCTCATTTTCAGAATTTCCTGTCACATACGCTTTTACGCTGGTACTTCCCGCATAAGTCACATGATCTGTTGTCTCCTGAGCCAGAGATTTGCCCGGAACTGATAAAGTACAAATACATACAAGAACGAGCGACATAAAAAATTTTCTAAGCAAGCTTTTTCTTGTATTATTCCACTCTTTTTTAATTTGCATATATATCTACAATCTTGGTATAGAACTTAAGCGTACCGGTGTACTGTCCACCCCAGACAGAAAGATCTTTATTATATAACTGGTTACGGTTCAGTCTTAATTGGTCAGTTGCTTCTTGACCTGCTGCCGGTTTCAGCTCTTGTGATTCGAACAGTTTCGTTCCGTCTTCCAGTTTCAATACAATTACAAAAATGCAATCATTATCTGCCGGATTACCAATGCTTACTGTCTGCTCCTTTGTATTTGCCTTCATTACCATACTTGTATATCCCGGAATCAGGATTCCTTTTTCCTGGGAAGGTTCTTCCTCCTCGATATCCACATCCCAGGCTACTACTTCTGCAGACGAATTTCCGGTTTTCTGATTCTTTTGATTCATAACATACCAGGTAATTCCTGCGGCCGCTATCACAGCCGCAATCAGAATTCCTATTATTATCTTTGTCTTCTTTTTCATCTTATTTTTTGCTTTCTTTTTTCTCCAGTAAATAACTCCACCTGCTACAATACCTGCCGCAACAGCAATACCAAACAGCAGAAGGCTTGTTACTTATGCGGATGTAGCATTAAACGGCAATAAACATATCCTGCATGATTATAGTCCGGAAATCGACAAGACTCTGACCATCTACTGTTTTCAACCTGCTCCGGGGTATTGTGCATGTGTGTTGATTCCATCTTAATTTTCTGCTATTTGGCGCATGCGATTACAAAACTATTTTTCTGTAATCAAAGAGGCTGTGATTTCAAAATGTGTTCTTTACATCTTGAAATCACAGCCTTTTCTATTTCGCTCTACTCTTATTCTTTTTTCCCTTCTAAAACGGATACTCCCTTACTGCCCGCGGCTGCCGCCACGAATATCCAGACGAACCATTTGACCGGATAACACAAAAACAGAAGCATCGTAACTGCTAATGGTTTTTTCATCGTTCCACCGAGCAATGCTGCCGTAACAATTGCTGTCGCAAACACCATATGACTCTCGACATTTCCGCAGAGCAGCATTGCAATACCATATCCCATGCATACTCCTGCAAAAATGATTGGGAAGAAATGTCCTCCTTTTAATCCTGACTGTATACAAAGATTGGTAAGCAGAATTTTCAAAAATGCAACTCCGATCAATGCAAGTGGGAGATAATTCATATACTCTTTCATAAGTATGCCCATCTGCTCTTCACCCGAAAACATCACTGCCGGAATCAACGTACCGCATACACCAAGAATCAAGCCTGCTAATGTTTCCCTTAAGACTGCAGGTATTCTTTTCGTTGCTGTTTGCATAAGCTGATGTGTCTTTTCATAAAATACTGCCAAAATACAACCGCAAATGATATATATAATCATCAATACATAGTCGATTCTTCCAACTTCAACTACCGAAAAAGCCGGGAAACCGGAAAGCCCCGCTCCAAACAGTGCAGATAAACCGGCATAAACTCCTGTTGCCGCTGCCAGTGCGATACCATAAATAAATACTTTCGAAGTACCTGACATTTCTAATATCGCTTCCTCCGACTCGCTCTCTTCTACCTCGAAAATTCCGAACAGTGGCGCATGGAATAACACACTCAAAGACGCTGCAACTCCGACCTGCGAATACTCCTTTGTATGCTGCTTTGCAAACTTCAGATTGTCTCCCGCCCAATAGCACAGACCGACGATAATCCCTGTAAGCCCAGCCTCCGGACCGATACTACTTCCTATCAAAAGCGGAAGCAATGCTGCAATTATCATAACCAGCATATTTTTATATTCATAATGCTTTTCTTTTTTCACCTTCCCCATTACGGTTTCCATTTCTTCCGGATAGTCCCCGTATTTTTTACGGAAAAGCCCGATAATTGCTGCTCCTATCGTGCACACAGCAATCGTATAAAACGAAATTGAAAACCTGCCTGGAATCCATTCCCATATCACTTCCGTTCCAACTGCCAGAACTTTTAAAAGCGACCACACCAGTCCACCGGCAAATGCACCGATAATTGCACAAAACAGCCAAAGCTCTAATTGATTTCTCATCTTTGTGTTCTTCATAATTCTTCTCCCATTCTTATGCTTTATCTTCCACCAGCCTCTTCACATATGCAGCCCAGAAAAAGCCTCTATCACTTAATCTGATTTTTGAAAGCCACTTAACCCCGTCCCCAAAGGTCTAAAAAAGCCACTTAACCCCATCCCCAAAGGTCTTTTTCATCAACCATATGCAGCCAAAAGAAACGATAATGATCGCCAATGTCAGCCCCGGAACTACAATCCATGCTGATGCCTCTGCCGCTTCCATATGTTTCTTGTAATTATCCAAAAATAGAATATGTATCAGATAAATGCCAAACGAACATCCCGAAAATGTATCCATGATTTTTTTTGCCTTTGGTCCGGGCGAAAATTCGCTTTTCTTTAATCGTGTAATATACATAAAGAACATTGTAGCTGCCAATACAAGTATTGGGTTTCCATACTCCATAAATCGTTCGCAATGAATACCTTGTTTCATCGTCCCAATCCATGTTAATCCTATGTTTATCAACATGCACACAACAAATGTTATCGCCGGTATTCGTTGATCTCGAATCACATGTTTTCTATATTTATAAATATAATATCCGATAAACACGTAATACATGTAAACGCGGTCCCCGATCAATGGCAGATCGTAATATGCTTCTTGATTTCCCAAAGAAGATAGATAATTAAAAATAATTGCTAATGTGATTACGCCAAGAAATGCCTGTTCCAATCTCAAATTCATGTGCTTACACATTACCTGAAAAAACGGGAGAACCATATAAATCGGAATCATTGCATATAAATACCAAAGATGTGCTTCCGCCGGTTCAAATAATATCTTGCGTATATCATATGGTGTCTTCATATAAAAATCATTCCAGATGATATAAATCAGACTCCACACGACGAGCACAATTATAAAGCGCCATAATCGTTTTAAATGTTTTCTCAGAGGTTCTTCTCTCCCTAAAAGGAGTGCACCTGTAATCATAAAAAAACACGGAACGCTTACTCTTGCCAGAACATCTAAAATCATAGAAAATATATATTCTCCCTGACTGATCTCGCCATATGCACGACAGTAATAGTTTGTCACATGGATCACTATAACGGAGACAAACGAAATGATCCGGATCAGTTCCAGATTATAATTTTTTTCCATTAGGAAATTCCACCTTTTCTTTATATTACTTACATTTTTTCATGATATCACAGGTATATTTAAACAGCAATATTGTTTTCTGTTGTTATTTCCGTTAAATTTATACTATACTTTAATTAACGTAACCTGTGCTTCTTAGTACTTACCTTTATTTCTCGGAGGATTTTAATTATGAAAAGATTAAAATTATTATGGATGATTTTAAAACGGACAAAAGCTACACAAGTAATCCTTGGTTTCGTTCTCTTCCTTTTTGCCAATGCTGCGGTTATCCAGTTGGTCGAACCAAATATTAACCGCTACGGAGATGCCCTCTGGTATTGCTATGCTGTAATCTCCACTGCCGGATTTGGCGATTTCGTTACTGTTACATTTATCGGAAAAATATGTTCCGTATTACTTACGATTTATGCTATTTTTGTAATTGCCATTGTCACTGGAGTTGTTGTCAATTTTTATACACAGATGGTAGAGATGCAAAGAAAAGAAACACTCACTATGTTTATGGATAAACTAGAAAGACTTCCCGAACTCTCAAAAGAAGAGCTGGAAAGTATTTCTAAAAAAGTACGGGAATTCCGTTAGCAGAAGACTCTTATTTGTCTTCTGCTTCTATTTTGTCTTCATTTCTAACTTGTGGGATCAAAGAAGCTGCAAGCTTTCCTCTTCCTCTGTTTTTCAAATATAAAATACCAATAATTGAAAAAACAACCGCCCCAATAAAGTTCACGATCAAATCTTTCATTGTATCTATAAGACCGATGTCAAGATATCCGCCAAGATTCCACTGCTCCCCATTAATCACTACAGATTGAACATCTACGTGAATCGGAACATTTGCACCTGTAGGATTTAATTTAACAGAATTAATTGCTGTAACAATCCAGTCTTTCTGCATATCTAAACCGAAAAACTGATCCATACTAAATTCAAAGAACTCCCACAGCACTCCAACTGTCATAGAAAAACAAAATGCAAAAAATGCAACGAAATATGGTGACATCTTAATTGAGAATTTCTCGCTTCGGTTAAAGAGATCGATTAATGCAAATCCTATCGCCGCCATTAAAAATCCATTCGTAGTATGTAAAATGGTATCCCAAATCGGTATTTTTACATAAAAAGCGTTAATTTCTCCCAAAATCTCTGCTGAAAATATAAAGATTAAAATAACTGTTTCCAGCCCCACCGGTATTGTAACGCTCAATTTCTTATCTAGAAATTGTGGAACCATGAATAATATCAGCGTTAATATTCCTAAGAACATGTTGTGATAATTTCCAAGGAAAAATTGTCGTATAACCGAAAGTACTACTAACAGCGTAAGTACCATCTGTATCTTTGTTCTATTTTTTCTTGCTTTCATGTTTGTACTCATCTCATTTTCCTCCTCTTTTAACATTCCTGTTCGATATCAGCACGATCTATCATAACATTTAAAATTTCTGTATCTGTGACACGCATACCAACTCGCCCGATATATCCCATACTCTTAATTGTCTCCTCAATATCATTTTTGATAATACCTTCTCCCGGAAGAAAGCTTTTGTTCCGGATACTAAGCTGAAAAGCCATGAGTGCAGCATCAACGGAAGATGCTATTTTCGCGGCACAGGATGGCTTTGCCCCATCACAAACGATTCCGCCAATATTTCCAAGCGTATTAATAATAGTCAATGAAATCTGCTGGTATGTACCGCCATACATATAGGTGATACCCGCTCCCGCACCACAAGCTGCACTGACTGCACCACAGTATGCTGAAAGACTTCCTATATAGTATTTCTGATGAATTGCAATCAGATTGCTGACAACTAAAGAACGACAAAGCTTCTCGTGAGATACTTCCCACTCATCCGCATATACGATAACCGGAAGAGACACCGTTATTCCCTGATTGCCGCTTCCTGAATTAATCACAACCGGCATAGAACAGCCACCCATACGTGCATCACTTCCCGCTGCTGCTCTGGCACAAGCTCTCGTGATAACACTTTTTCCCCATACATGCATCAACGTTTTTCCAATCTGTGCACCATAGTTATTGTCAAGGCCTTCCTGTGCTATTGCAGAATTTAATTTAATCTGACGATCAATGATTGGCTGAACATCTTCCATACGAACCTGATCTGCAAAATCTAAAATATCTTTAACTGTAAGCTTAGATTTATCTACACTAGTCTCACTTTCCGATAAATAAGGATTATCCAGAAGCACCTCTCCATCCTTTTCAATTCTGGTAATATTTGTGTGCTGATGTTCAATTGTTACAGACGCATAATGTTCTCCCTTTATCACCTTAGCTGTGATATACAGATTATCCACTCCCTCAACCAATGAGCAGGTACAGATTTTCTGGTTGATCAGCTCACGGGTTCTGGAAATATCTTCCGCTGTAACTTCACTCAAAACCTCAAGTGCCTTATCCGCATTTCCACCTACAATGCCAAGCACTGCCGCAACCTCAATTCCTTTCATCCCATCAGAATTCGGAACCGTAACACCTTTTACATTTTTAATAATGTTTCCACTTAGTTGCATCTCTACTGAATCTGGAAATTCTCCAAGAACCTGATGTGCTTTTGCTGCCGTATAAGCGATTGCTATCGGCTCCGTACATCCCAGTGCAGGCACAAGTTCCTGTTTAAGAATATTTAAATAATTTTTATATAGTATCGAGTCCATTTTAATATTTTGTTCCTTTTTCTACATTTTTACTTTTATATTTTTTCACTGTTTTTCTATCTCATTATTTTGTGTTCTATCTTCTTTTCTCACGTTTCTTTTCTTTAAAATCTTTCTAACTACGATTACAACAACCGCAATAACACCTCCACATACAATGAGAATTGGCAATGAACCAAGTATTCCAATTACCAGTCCTCTGATTCCCCTCGCCACTACATATAAACTATTTCCAAATCGTTCTTTGATTTCTTCAAAAAATCCCTTCTCACCAGTCTCTGTCACACGTTCCACTTCGTCTACATACACACTCACTGTACTATAATCAATCTGATTGTCCATTGTTTTGAGCTGACTTTCGTAGTTCTCTATCTCATAACGAATATCCGACAATTTACTTTCAATAGTTAGAATCTCTTCCATATTCTCTGCCTTAGAAAGTAATTCTAATAAACGCTCCTGTTCGGTTTCTAATGCCTTTTTATGACTCTCCACATCTATATAGCGAAGTGTTACATCTTCCACAGATTCATTTTTCTGAGTCACATTTCCCAGTTCACTGACCACTTCTACAAACTCATTTAACTTATCCGAAGGAATCCGGATAACATAACTTGCGTATCGAGTAGAATGATGTGCATAACTATTCCCACTAATAGTAGACAGCTCAATATAACCGCCCAACTCTGTAGTCTTTGTGCTTAGGTTAGTAAGAACAGAATCAAATTCCTTTGTCTCTAAAGATAGGGAAACTGTTCGAATCAATTTTCGTCCATTTTCTACTTGCGCTTCCAACCCATTCTCTGAAGTAACACCCGTATCTGCGGCCTCATCCGTATCCCAATTATATTCGCTATCCAATTCTGCACCCGAACTTACAGTTGCACGATCTTCCGCGGCCATCTTTGAGCTATTGCCACATCCGGCGGTCATCACTGCTAACATAACTGTCATTAAAAACACTGCCAATTTCTTCATGGAATCCCTCCTTTGCTTAATAATTCAAGAATGCCTCGGCATTCTTGCTGCGAGGTGCGCGTCGTGCAATTGCATGACATACTTCTACTGCGCACCTCTTCAATCCTGCCGGAGGCTATATCAGCTGGGGGATTGACTCCCAGCCGATATACAAGGTCTTTTTCTATATTTTACCACAACTTCTTCTTAAATGAGCTGACTTCCTTCTTCTTTAAGCCACTTTTTTGCGACTTTATAGTCCGGACATACCTTCTCTACTTCTGCCCAAAATGCTTTCGAATGATTCATTTGTTTTCTGTGACACAATTCGTGAACTACAACATAATCTAAAACTTCCGGAGGAGCTAACATTAACAGACAGTTAAAATTCAAATTTCCCTTGCTGCTACAACTCCCCCACCTTGTCTTCTGATTTCTGATTGTTATCCTTCCATAAGTAACTCCAATTATTTTTGCAAAATATTCTACTCTCGCCGGAATTGTCACACAAGCTTTATCTGCCAGCTCCCTTATTTGTTCAAACGTTACTTTTTCTGATGCTTTCGGTTTAATATGTTTCTTCTTTTCTGCTATTTCTTCAAGTTTTTTATTAATCCAAGCCTCATTCTTTTTTAGAAATTCTTCAATGTATTTTTCTGAAACACTATATGGGGTTCTTACAGTGACATTTTGATTAAAATCCACCTGAATCGCCATTGTTTTTCTATTTGATTTAATCACTGTAACTTCCATAATGCCTCCTCTGTAATCATTTATAATTTCAACATTATCATTTAACGTATTAACTCAAATTATATCATACATACCTTTGTCTGTGAGAATAAAGTGTGCGGATTGAGCAGTTTTACCCTAACTGTTTTTCTTTCGCTGCTGAAGAAGTCCAAGTTGCCATGTTCCTAAAACAATTAGGAATCAAATATAGCAAAATCACCAAAGATGAATTTGTCACTTTGATGGGCATTCTTCGTAAATCTGATATGCTAAAATTCCCCGGAAGCAAGCGTGGCAAAGGTAACCGAAAGAAACGATAGCAACAAAAAAACAGGTCCGGACGCACTGAGTGTAATCAGTGTATCTGAACTTGTCTTTTCTATGGTCTTTCCGATGAATAGCTTGGCTGGCTTTTCATTGAGATTTCTTATGCTTTTTCGTTGACATTTAATACTGTTCAATGTATCATATAATCAAGAAATGGGTTT
>OHAC01003036.1_pt1 | contig 12415 bp, 6 predicted proteins | sample 1577051 | NCBI WGS metagenome assembly OHAC01 (sample SAMEA3541499, study PRJEB24748) | human gut metagenome | biome: human gut; feature: human-associated habitat; material: faeces | place: China | collected 2012 | reverse complement strand
AACCTGTGACCCTCTGCTTGTAAGGCAGATGCTCTCCCAGCTGAGCTAAGATCCCTTATTATCAGTGATTGGTGCGTTTTTCTCGCAACCGACTTCGTTAGTATACAATTATATCCAGTAAATGTCAACACCTTTTTATAATTTTTTTGATTTTTCTAAAAGTATCTATATTTTCTACAATTTATATGCTTTATATATAGAAACGGGATGTATCTGACCCCTATTTATCAGATACATCCCTTGTTCTAAGTTGTACAATTTAAGGTTTTATTATATAAAATATTATTTAAAATATTTTACACCGGATTCAAATATCTTGAGGTCCTGTTCTCCATAAATATTAATAGCAACAGAATCTCCACGACGTTCGGAATGAGCCATTTTACCAAGTACTCTTCCATCTGGACTTGTAATTCCTTCAATCGCATAGTAGGAGCCATTTACATTCCATTCTTCATCCATACTGATATTTCCTTCTGGATCACAATACTGTGTAGCTACCTGTCCGTTTGCAAAAAGTTTTTCAATCCACTCATCATTTGCTACAAAACGACCCTCACCATGAGATGCCGGGTTAGTATATACACCGCCTAATTGTGCATTCTGAAGCCATGGTGATTTATTTGTAACAACTTTTGTATATACCATTTTAGAAATGTGGCGACCGATTGTGTTATATGTTAATGTTGGTGAATCTTCATTCTGTCCGACAATCTGTCCATATGGTACAAGACCAAGTTTGATCAATGCCTGGAATCCATTACAAATTCCAAGAGCAAGTCCATCACGTTCGTTAAGCAATTTTTCTACAGCTTCTTTGATTTTTGCATTCTGGAATGCAGTTGCAAAGAATTTTGCAGATCCATCCGGCTCGTCTCCGGCACTGAATCCACCTGGGAACATAATCATCTGAGCCTGAGAAATAGCCTTCTCAAATTCATCTACAGATTCACGAATTCCCGCTGCATCTAAGTTTTTAAATACTTTTGTAATAACCTTAGCACCGGCTCTCTCAAAAGCTTTTTTGCTATCATATTCACAGTTTGTTCCCGGGAAAACAGGAATAAACACAGTTGGCTGTGCAAGTTTATGGCTGCAAATATGAATATCAGATGTATTGAACAGGCGTTCCTTAATCTTTTCATCACTGCTTGCAGCAGATTTTGTAGCAAATACTTTTTCTAAAGGCTCTTCCCATGCTGCTTTGGCTTCTGCAAGAGTAATTTCGGCATCACCATATTTAAACAGTTTATTTTCGCTTACTCCACCGATTACTGTATAATCTACAGTTAATTTATTCAATTTGTCAGCATCTACTTCTGCTACAAGATCTCCGAAAGCAGGGGCAAAGGCATCAACGGCAGAGAGCTCTGAATTCAATTCTACTCCAAGACCATTACCAAATGCCATTTTACTTACAGCAGAGATGATTCCGTGACGATCAAGTGCATATGCAGATACAATAGCTCCATTATGGATATCATCTGCAAATTTACCATATTGATCCATAATCTGCTCATATACAGGTAAATCATATTTGTTACGTTCTGCCTTGACAAGAATTAATTTATTGCCTGCTTTTTTCAACTCAGGTGTGATAATATCTTTTTCTGTTGCCATATCTACAGCGAATGATACAAGTGTTGGTGGTACATCAATATCCTGGAATGTTCCTGACATACTGTCTTTACCACCAATTGATGGAAGCCCAAATCCAAGCTGTGCATCATATGCTCCGAGAAGTGCAGCGAATGGCTGGCTCCATCTCTTAGGATCTTCTGTCATACGACGGAAATATTCCTGGAATGTAAAACGAATTTTTTTGTAATCTCCTCCGGCTGCTACAATCTTTGCAATAGATTCTACAACAGCATAAATAGCTCCATGGTAAGGACTCCAGCTTGAAAGATACGGGTCAAATCCGAAACTCATCATAGATACTGCATCTGTTGTTCCATTTAAAACAGGAACTTTAGCAACCATAGCTTGTGTCTCTGTCATCTGATATTTTCCACCGTGTGGCATAAATACAGAGCCTGCTCCGATAGAACCGTCAAACATTTCGACAAGTCCTTTCTGCGAACATACATTTAAATCTTTTAAAACGTCAAGCCATTTTGCTTTTACATCAGTTACTTCCTGTTTCTGGAAAACAGATTCTTCAAGTGATGGGATATCCACTGCTACATTTGTTTCCTGATGTGCGCCGTTTGTATCCAAAAATGCGCGTGAAAGATTAACGATTTCTTTTCCTTTCCATGTAAGAACAAGTCTTGGACTTTCTGTTACGACAGCAACTTCTGTAGCCTCAAGGTTTTCTTCTTTTGCATATGCCAGGAATTCTTCAACGTCTTTTGGATCAACAACAACGGCCATACGTTCCTGCGATTCGGAAATCGCAATTTCTGTTCCGTCTAAGCCGGCATATTTTTTAGGAACTTTATCTAAATCTACTCTAAGACCATCTGCCAATTCGCCGATTGCAACAGAAACACCACCGGCACCAAAATCGTTACATTTTTTAATTAATTTACTAACTTCTTCTCGGCGGAATAAGCGTTGGATTTTACGTTCTGTTGGTGGATTACCTTTCTGGACTTCTGCTCCACATGTTTCAATAGACTGCTCTGTATGTACTTTGGAAGAGCCTGTTGCACCACCACATCCATCACGACCTGTGCGTCCGCCAAGTAAGATGATGATATCACCTGGGTCAGATGTTTCACGAATAACAGCGCGTCTTGGAGCAGCTCCCAGTACAGCTCCGATCTCCATACGTTTTGCAACATAATTTGGATGATAGATTTCTTTTACGGCACCTGTTGCAAGACCAATCTGATTTCCATACGAACTATATCCTTTTGCAGCACCACGAACGAGTTTTTTCTGTGGAAGTTTACCTTTTAATGTCTCTTTGACAGAGACTGTCGGATCAGCGGCACCTGTTACACGCATAGCCTGATACACATAAGTACGTCCTGAAAGAGGATCACGGATCGCACCGCCAAGACAAGTTGCAGCACCACCAAATGGTTCAATTTCTGTAGGGTGATTGTGAGTCTCGTTTTTGAAGTTGATCAGCCATTCTTCTTCTACACCATCTACTTTTATTGGAACAACGATACTACATGCGTTAATCTCATCTGATTCTTCCTGATCCTGTAATTTACCTTCTTTTTTGAGTTTACGCATTGCCATTAATGCAAGATCCATCAGACACACAAACTTATCTTCACGACCTGCAAAAATTTCACTATGATCATTTAAGTATTGTTTATAAGTATTTTCAATAGGTTCTCTGAGATCTCCATCATCAAAACTTACTGATTTTAACTCTGTAGAAAATGTTGTATGACGACAATGGTCAGACCAGTATGTATCCAGAACACGGATTTCTGTCATGGAAGGATCTCTTTTTTCTTCATTTGCATAATATCCCTGAATATGCTGGAAATCTTTAAATGTCATAGCTAAACCAAGTGAATCATACAATGCTTTCAATTCCTCTTCTGGCATTTCTTTAAATCCATCAAAAATTTTCACATCAGCAGGCTCATCAAAGACAGTGACAAGTGTTTCTGGTTTGTCGAAACCAGTTTCACGAGAATCTACAGGGTTGATGCAGTGATGCTTGATGGCATCTAATTCTGCGTCTGTTATATCTCCTTCAATAACATAAGTTATTGCAGTTCTTACAACCGGACGCTCATCTTCTTTAATGAATTGCAGACACTGTTCTGCTGAATCAGCTCGCTGATCAAACTGACCTGGAAGAGATTCTACAGAAAATGCAGTTTCATTTTCTTTCATAGGAAATGTTTCATTATATAAAATATCAACAGGGGCTTCTGCAAATACGCCATGACAAGCTTTTTCAAAAGTTTCATCAGAAACATTCTCTATATCATAACGGATCAGAACACGAACACCTGTCACATCAGGTACTCCAAGATAATGTTTGATCTCATGACGCAACTCTTTTGCCTGTACTGCAAAATCAGCCTTTTTTTCAACATATACACGTTTTACATTACTCATATTGGTTCTCCTTTGCATGTAATCTATTTTCTACATGTCACTTTTCATTTCTATGTTACAATCCTATCACAAATCAGATAATAAGTGAAATTAATATAACTAAACTCATTGATAAGTTTTGCTTAAATTTGCACGGTTCTTCTAATTGCTTTTTTATAATTTTTACTTTATAATATAAGTATCTTTTATTAGGAGGACTAATTAATGATGGATATTAATTACGAATTGTATAAAGTATTTTATCATGTCGCGTCTACATTAAATTTTTCAGAGGCTTCAAAACAATTATTCATTTCACAATCAGCCGTCAGTCAATCTATAAAAACACTGGAGAAGAAATTAGATCAGACATTATTTATTCGTAGTACTAAGCGTGTACAATTAACACCAGAGGGCGAGATACTTCTCAGACATATTGAACCTGCGATGAATCTAATCCGACGTGGTGAGGCACAGTTGATGGATGCAGCATCTACCGGAGGACAGATTCGAATTGGTGCAAGTGATACAATCTGCCGTTATTTTCTTGTTCCGTATTTAAAAAAATTCCACCAGGATTTTCCAAATGCACATTTAAAGGTAATCAATCAAACATCTATTAAATGTGTAGAACTATTAGAAACGGGGCAGGTTGATCTGATTGTTGTCAATTATCCAAATAAATATTTAAGTAATGTCTCATCGATTAAGAAGATTCAGAAGTTCCATGATGTGTTTATTGCGAATCATTCTTTTGATTATTTAAAAGAGAAGAAACTTTCATATCAGGAGTTGTCAAAATATCCTATTTTAATGTTGGATAAACAAAGTACAACAAGCGAATTTTTACATCGATTATTCCAGCAGCATCATTTGGATCTTGTTCCGGAAATTGAACTTACAAGTAATGATCTTTTAATAGATCTTGCAAGGATCGGCCTTGGAATTGCATTTATTCCTGATTATTGTCTGTCCAGACAATCAGAAGATTTATTTGTCGTAGAAACTGAAGAATCACTGCCTGAACGTGAGCTTGTGATCGCATATAATGAGCAAGTTCCATTATCCAATGCGGCAGTAGAGTTTTTAAATTACTTTAATTAGAAAATTTTAATAAAAAAGAATGAAACAACTTTTGGATAAGCTGCTTCATTCTTTTTTATTAAATCATAGTTTGCTAAATGTTTCTTTTCGGATTACTCGCCTACAACTGCAATTCTCATTGTATTACTTACACCGTTTCTACCCTTCTCAACGTTAGGTGAAGGAATTCCTGCTGTCAATACAACAACATCTCCCGGCTCAACATATTTTTTTACAAGTGCAAGTTCAATTGCTCCTGTAGTAATATCTTCTGTTGTATCAAATTCTAAAGATTTCAATGGTTCTACGCCCCAGTAAATAGCCATTCTACGCATTGTACGCTCATTTGGTGTGACACCTAAAATTCTCTGCTTTGGACGAAGATTAGAAACAACTCTTGTTGTAGCACCTGAAACAGATGGTGTAATGATGCATTTTGCATTCAGATTTGATGCAGCAAGTACTGAAGAGTACCCAATTGCACCGGAAATACCAGTTTTCAAATGATTTCCAGACTGTCCAAGAAGCAGATCATAATCCAAGTGTTTTTCGGTGCTTTCGATAATGTGAACCATCATCTGTAAAGCTTCAATAGGATATTTTCCTGCTGCTGTCTCACCGGAAAGCATTACTGCGTCTGTTCCATCATATACAGCATTTGCAACATCTGTAACCTCAGCTCTTGTTGGACGTGGATTACGGATCATAGAATCTAACATCTGTGTTGCAGTGATAACTGTTTTGAAGTTATCATTACATTTATTGATCATCATTTTCTGAAGATATGGAACTTCTTCTGCTGGAATTTCTACCCCAAGATCACCACGAGCAACCATGATACCATCTGCTGCACGTATAATCTCATCAATATTTTCGATACCTTCTGAATTTTCAATCTTAGCAATGATTGGAATATATGGCGCATTGATAGATTTCAGATAAGCACGAATCTCTAAAATACATTCTGCATTACGAACGAAGGATGCTGCAATAAAGTCAATATCCTGGCTGACACCAAATTTGATATCTTCTTTATCTTTTTCTGTGATGGCAGGAAGTCTTACTGGCACGTTAGGAACGTTCACTCCTTTACGTTCGCCGAGGTCACCACCATTAATTACTTTACAACGGATATCTTTTCCGGATTTTTCAATAACTTCCAATCCGATCAGACCATCGTCGATTAAAATAACTTTGCCGGCATCAACATCTTCAGCCAGTCCTTTGTAAGTAATAGATACACGATTCTCATCACCAATGATATCTTCTGTTGTGAGAGTAAATTCCATACCAGTTTCCAGATGTACTTTTTTACCATCTTTGAGAACGCCGGTACGGATTTCTGGTCCTTTTGTATCAAGTAAAATTGCAACATTTGCGTGTTCTTCTTCACGAATCTGCTTTAATAAGTCCATACGACCTTTATGTTCTTCATAATCTCCATGTGAAAAATTGAAACGAGCCACATTCATTCCATTTTTAACCAATCCACGCATAATCTCCGGATTGTTTGTATTAGGCCCCATTGTGCATACTACTTTTGTCTTCTTCATCTTTTCAATCTCCTTATAACACTATCTTTATTTCACATGTTCGTGTGTGAACAAATGATCCTGGCAATATTCGTAATTGCCATTACATTTTGAACAGAATCTGAATTCCAGATTCGGATCATCCAATTCTGTTCTGCCACATACTGCGCAACGATGTCTTGCCCCATTTGAATAAGTCATATGCGGGCGGGACTGTTTTTGATACTTTTTCTTTCGCATCTGCTGTTTCGGTGAATATCCTTTTTTGGTAGAAAGGAAAAATACAACAAAGTTTAATAATGATGCTGCGATTGCTACTTTTGAAATGAAATTTCCGGCAATAAAACCATATAGAATAAATACAGCATATAAAATAGCCATCCATTTCATCTTAATAGGAATAATAAAATAAAGTAACAGTTCCATATCCGGATAACTTACTGCAAATGCAAGAAAAATTGACATGTTAATATAGTATGTGCTGAAAAGCCCTCCATATCCTATCATGCCTGTGCCTGCAATAAAGTATAATGCAAATGCACCAATTACAGTAAATAAAATCCCAGAAAAAATATATACATTATACCGAAACGTTCCCCATGCCCGTTCCAGCGCAGTACCGAGAGAATAATATAAAAGTACAATAAAAATGATAGAAATCAAACTTCCGCTTGGGGGAACAAGTACCCAGGATATCACTCTCCAGACTTGTCCTTTCAAGATAAAGTATGGCTCTAGTGTAAGCCATTTAAACAAACCAGGCAAAAAATAATAAATTCCAAAACCGATAATGTATGCTCCAATTAAATACATCGTCAAGTTTGGAATTGCAAATCGTCCGAATTTCTTTTCTAATTTATCTAACCAATTCAAATGTACATCTCCTTTATGGATTATTTTCGTTCATATAACAAGATTGTACTTAAATACGTACAAATCCGATACGTGTATTGTACATTCCCAACGTGCGTTTGTCAAACAAAAGTATGTGAAGATTCTGTAAATAAGATAGGATTGAGAAAATTTTGTCAATTTTTTCTTTGGGAAATTGTTTTCGAAGGAAAACGTACAGCATAATGACGATTGTGTTTTTAAAAATCCTGTCGTATAATGTATGGTAGTGTTATTTTGCTTACACTATTTTAATAAGAAGTAACAGCTATAAAAATATAAGAAAGAGGATAATTATGAGTTTGAACAAATTATATACTTTGGGGATTGACATCGGTTCTACAACTGTTAAAATTGCAGTTCTTGATCAAGATAATGAAGTATTATTCTCTGATTATGAACGACATTTTGCTAATATTCAGGAAACATTATCTGATCTGCTTGGGAGAGCTCTTTATAAGTTGGGTCCAATACAGGTGTCCCCTGTCATTACCGGTTCCGGTGGACTATCGCTCGCTAAACATTTAGGAGTACCTTTTGTACAAGAGGTAATTGCTGTTTCAACGGCATTACAGGACTATGCTCCGCAAACAGATGTTGCTATCGAATTAGGTGGCGAGGATGCGAAAATCATATATTTTGAAGGCGGTAATGTAGAACAGCGTATGAATGGAGTCTGCGCCGGTGGAACAGGTTCCTTTATTGACCAAATGGCATCTCTGTTACAGACAGATGCTACCGGATTAAACGAATATGCTAAAAATTACCATGCATTATATTCAATTGCTGCTCGTTGTGGAGTATTTGCCAAAACAGATATCCAGCCGCTGATCAATGAAGGGGCTTCCAAGGAAGACTTGGCAGCTTCTATTTTTCAGGCAGTAGTCAATCAGACAATCAGTGGACTTGCCTGTGGTAAACCAATTCGTGGTCACGTTGCTTTCTTGGGCGGACCATTACATTTCTTGTCAGAATTAAAAGAGGCATTTATCCGCACACTGAAGTTGGATGATGAACACATTATCGCACCTAAGCATTCGCATTTATTTGCTGCTATCGGTTCTGCATTGAATTCAAAGAAAGATGTGAAGGTATCTCTTCGTGAAATGCAGGAACGACTTGCCGCTAAAATCCAAATGGAATTTGAAGTGGATCGTATGGAACCACTGTTTGCATCAAAGGCTGATTACGATGCATTTATTTCAAGACATAATCAGCATCAAGTGCCAATGAAAGATCTTGCTTCATATAAAGGAAAGGTATTTTTAGGTATCGATGCAGGTTCAACAACTACAAAAGCCGCTTTGGTCGGTGACGATGGAACGCTTTTGTATTCTTTTTATCATAATAATGATGGAGACCCACTCGGAACAACGATTTCTGCTATTAAAGATATATATAGCCAGTTGCCGGAAGATGTAGAAATTGTACACTCCTGCTCTACCGGATATGGTGAAGCGTTGATTAAAGAAGCACTTCTCTTAGATGAGGGAGAGGTAGAAACCGTTTCACACTATTACGCAGCATCATTTTTTGAACCGGATGTTGACTGTATTCTTGATATCGGTGGTCAGGATATGAAATGTATCAAAATTAAAAATCAGACCGTTGATAGCGTACAATTAAACGAAGCGTGTTCTTCAGGATGTGGTTCATTTATCGAAACATTTGCAAAATCATTGAATTATTCAGTGGAAGATTTTGCACAGGAAGCATTATATGCACATAATCCAATTGATTTAGGAACACGTTGTACAGTATTTATGAATTCAAAAGTAAAGCAGGCTCAAAAAGAAGGCGCAGAAGTATCTGATATTTCGGCAGGTCTTGCATATTCGGTTATAAAAAATGCGTTGTTTAAAGTAATTAAAGTATCGGATGCATCAGAACTCGGAAAACATATTGTTGTACAGGGTGGAACATTTTACAATAATGCTGTATTAAGAAGTTTTGAAAAAATTGCAAATTGTGAAGCTATCCGTCCGGATATTGCCGGAATCATGGGAGCTTTTGGAGCTGCGCTTATTGCTCGCGAACGTTATGTTGAATGTGAAGGTACGACAATGCTTTCTATTGAGGATATTGAGGCCTTGGAGTATTCTACCACTATGACAAAATGCAAAGGATGTACAAATAACTGTCGTCTGACAATCAATCATTTCAGTGGCGGGCGTAAATTTATTACCGGAAACCGTTGTGAACGTGGTCTTGGAAAAGAAAAGGTGAAAAACAAATTACCAAACTTGTTTGAATATAAGATGCAGCGGTATTTCGGATACACCTCGCTTTCAGAAGAAGAGGCTTCCAGAGGAACGATCGGCCTTCCAAGAGTTTTGAACATGTATGAGAATTATCCATTCTGGCATACATTTTTCACAAATCTTTCTTTCCGGGTTATGCTTTCTCCAAAGTCATCCAGAAAAATTTACGAGCTTGGTATTGAATCCATTCCTAGTGAGTCCGAATGTTATCCTGCCAAGATCGCGCATGGACATGTTATGTGGTTACTGCAAAAGGGAATCCACACTATTTTTTATCCTTGTGTTCCTTATGAAGAGAATCAAATGCAGGGCTCTAACAACCACTATAACTGCCCTATTGTAACTTCTTATGCAGAAAACATTAAAAATAACATGGAAGAACTTCGTGATCCGGATGTTCTCTTTATGAATCCATTTCTGGCACTTGATAACGAAGAAGCTTTAAAAGTACGTTTGTACGATGAATTATCGAAACATTTTGATGTGACAAAAGAAGAAATCAGCCATGCCGTTGAGGAAGCATATAAAGAAGCTGCACAAGTAAGAAAAGATGTACAGGCAAAAGGAGAAGAAACTCTGGCATACCTTGCTGAAACCGGTAAAATGGGTATCGTCCTCTGTGGCCGTCCATACCATATCGATCCGGAAATTAATCATGGTATTCCGGAACTGATCAACTCTTTTGGCATTGCCGTATTAAGTGAAGATTCTATCTGCCATTTAGGTCATGTAGAACGTCCGTTAATCGTATCTGACCAGTGGATGTATCATTCCCGTCTGTATGCCGCTGCAAACTATGCAAAGAAGAATAAACAGCTTGAAGTTATTCAGCTTAACTCTTTCGGTTGTGGTCTTGATGCTGTAACAACAGATCAGGTAAATGATATTATGACCAATTCCGGACGTATTTACACTGTCCTTAAGATCGATGAGGTTAACAACTTAGGCGCTGCCAGAATCCGTATCCGTTCTCTGATTGCTGCGGTAAAGATCAGAAATCGTAAGCACATCGAGCCACATCCGGTTCCGGCAAATATTACAAAAGTAGAGTTTACAAAAGAAATGAAGAAGGATTACACGATTCTGATTCCACAGATGTCTCCAATTCATTTTGACCTGCTTGCTCCTGCCTTCCGCCACTGCGGATACCATGTAGAAATTCTGCCGGAAATGGGAAAACAGGCTGTAGATACCGGCTTAAAATATGTAAATAACGATGCCTGCTATCCATCTCTTATCGTAGTCGGCCAGATCATGACTGCCTTAACTTCCGGTAAGTATGACCTCAACAAAACGGCGGTTATTATCTCTCAGACAGGAGGTGGCTGCCGGGCAACGAACTATATCGGCTTCATCCGTCGTGCATTAGAAAAGAATGGCTACGGTCAGATTCCGGTTATCAGTTTAAGTGTACAGGGAATCGAAAAGAATGCAGGATTTAAGTTTACACCTGCGCTCTTAGTTCGTGCACTCCAGGGTGTTATCTACGGAGATTTATTTATGCGTGTTCTTTACCGCGTCCGCCCATATGAGAAGGTAAAAGGTTCTGCGAACCACTTACACGAAGTGTGGAAGAAGCGTTGTATTAAATCTCTTGAAAAGGCACGTTACGGTGAATTCAAGAAAAATATTCGTGGAATCATCCATGACTTTGATAAACTGCCAATTACCGATGAAAAGAAACCTCGTGTTGGTATCGTTGGAGAAATCCTTGTAAAATTCCTTCCGGATGCAAACAATCATCTGGTAGAACTTTTAGAGGAAGAAGGAGCGGAAGCAGTAATGCCTGATTTATTAGACTTTATGTTCTACTCTTTCTATAACAGTAATTTTAAGGCAGAGTACCTTGGAAAGTCTGCAAAGGCTGCTAAGTTATGTAACATGGCAATTTCTGCACTGGAGGCTTATCGAGGCTTCCTTCGAAAAGAATTAGAGCGAAGCGACCGTTTCACTGCACCACCTCATATTAAAGAACTTGCCGAATACGCAAAACCTATTGTATCGCTCGGCAATCAGACCGGAGAAGGATGGTTCTTAACCGGGGAAATGGTTGAGCTTATCAAACAGGGCGCACCAAATATTGTCTGTACCCAGCCTTTTGCCTGTCTGCCAAACCACGTTGTTGGTAAAGGCGTTATCAAGGAACTTCGCCGTAAATATCCAGAATCTAACATTGTAGCAATTGATTACGATCCGGGAGCAAGTGAAGTAAACCAGATCAATCGAATCAAACTGATGTTAGCAACAGCACAAAAAAAGTTAAATACTGATTGCTAAAATAAAAATTTTTAAAAAATAAAAAAGCTATATATCCCCTGTGCTTCAAAAGCGTACAGAGGATATATAGCTTTTTTATGTAAAACTCACTTTTTCTTTTTCCCTTTTTTCTTTTCACTTTTCCTTCTTTTAAACATAGTCAAGAAAAGCTTCTTCATATTCCTGCCATTTTTCATACCAGATCAGACATTGTTCCTGGTATTCTTCTTCTATTTTTTCACGTTGTAATCCTGATAATGTTTTTAATCTCATGTCCAAAATAGCTTGTGCTTGGATATCTGTTAATCCAAATCTTTTCATTAATCTTTCTTTTGCATCATCATATGATGAACGTATTATTTCTATAACTTCATC
>OHAC01003035.1_pt1 | contig 12418 bp, 7 predicted proteins | sample 1577051 | NCBI WGS metagenome assembly OHAC01 (sample SAMEA3541499, study PRJEB24748) | human gut metagenome | biome: human gut; feature: human-associated habitat; material: faeces | place: China | collected 2012 | reverse complement strand
CCCAAGATAGTTCGCTGGAAACGGCGCGTGAAAATAGGTAGTCGCCGACTTAAACGAAAGCTCTGAGATGAAAGTCTCAGGGCTTTTTTGTTGTGTGTGCCTTTTCATCAAAGTATCCCGAAAAAATCACATGGATTTGTGAGTGTTCACAAACATTGCCCAGACCCCTTGATTTTTTATAGGGGGGGGGGGTATGATAAAGTGCGAAAAGCACCTTGTCAGCAAAACAGAAAGATCGGCAAACCAGTCGGAAGGCTGTGACGCAAGGCGGAAGGCCCGGTAGGGGCCGTCAGCTGCACTTTGCTCTGCAACCCTCTTCGACTATGCGGAAATGTGCCGGCACCCCCCAAAGGGCAGCCGGTGCGGGGTTATGGAAAAGTGTATGGGAGTAGCTTTTCCGGGTACCACGATTGCCCTGCCCTTGAGAGAAGCGGCGGGTTAAAGCATAGATAGAGAGGGCGAGCACCCATAAAGTACAAAACGCAAAGCGTTGTACCAGCCATTTGGCTGGTGCGGCGCTTTTTTCTTTTTGTCCGGATGCTTTTTGTGGAGAAACTGGGAGTATTGATGACTGACAAAGGAGGATTTTTATGAAAAAACGGCTCATCAGCCTCTTACTGGCATTCAGTATGATGCTGACATTCCTGCCTGCGGGGGCAGTGTCGGCATTTGCGGAGGGAAACATTGGCGACAACAGAATCGCAGATGGTGCGACCATTGAGGATGCCGGAACGTATCAACTGTACGGAAACTACAAGCAAGGAATCACGATCAATACGACAGGCTCTGTGGTAATCAATGTAACCGGAAATGTGACAGTAACCGTTCCGGAGAATGAGAACAATTTTGATTTTATCACGATCGAAAAAGCCGACAGTGTAACTATCAATGGCGATGCCCAATATCCTGTTACTGTTATCGGCGGTAGTGTGATTTCGAATGAGGGTGGAAACCTCACTGTAAACGGTGGAACATATATTTGCAATGTTCGAAATCCTTATTCCTTCGCTTTCACTTTCGCGAATGGCATCAATCAGGTAGAAAATGTTACGATTGAATCGGAACGCCAAGCCATTCGTGCTGTGTCTAACTGCAAGAATGCAGTGATAAAAAAATCTAAAATTACATCAAAATGGGCATATGGGCCATATGCTGGAGCCATCTTCTGCAGGCCCAGTGAATATAGTGACGTAATGGAACTGGATAATGTCGATGCAGAGGCAGTAGAGGAAGGAGACGCACTTCGAGTTGAGACTGGTACAGTCACCGTTAACGGAGGAAATTATAAATCAGGTAAAGGTTGTGCTATTGGTACTCGGAATAATTCCGATGTTAATCTGAATCTTACGATTATCGGCGGAACTTATCAAAATGGTAATTATGACCGTGCTGTTGCAGATTTTGGGTGCCATGGGCATACGAGAGATCCGAGAGAATGTAATATTCACATTTACGGAAGCACGTTTGTTGGCGGCCCATTGTTGCGGTTTTATGGTGATTATGCCAAAACGTTGACGATTGACGGGAACACCATCCTCCAGAGCACAGGAGGTACGGCTGATGCAGTTGCTGTTGGTGGCCACGGTCAACTGATTTTTAACTCGGGTACCATTGAGGTTCCCAGTGGTTCGGAACGCGCGGCTCTTCGCACCTATGATAAGGGCGAAGCCATTGTAAATGACGGCACGTTCAAGGGGGCAAAGTATGACATTTATGAGCGAAACGATGACTACAGAGTGTCTCCCGACCGCGTTCAGCTGAAGAACGCAACTTTTGATGATAATGTCTGCAATGTTTATCTTGAAAAAGATCTACAAATTGATGTGGCCCAGAACTACACCGGTCAAGTGACGATTGAGTGTAAAGACCCCAGTGATGGCCGTCAGCTGACCAAAGATACAAAAACAGATTATCAGAAGAATCTGAACCTGACGAGTGCGAATGCGGGCTATCTGGTGGGATACAAAAAGACCGCAGATGGCAAGGAATATCGCTGCCTTTCCAAGGAAGTCGGCGTGACCATCAGCGGTCTGGAAGGTGAGGTCAAAGCAGGAGACCCGGCAGAGTTTACCGTGACCCTTACCCATGAGAACAGCACCGGTACCGGTATCCTGACCTTTGGCGACAAGAACGGCGAGATCAAATATCTGGACGACAACGGTGTGTATCAACCCATGCCGAAGGAAGGTCTGGAAGTCGATCTGAGCGGTGACAAGAATGATTATGTGTTCCACATTACCCCCAAAAATGCCGGCGAGCAGACGCTGACCGCAGCTGTGGAGCGGGATACTGTGAAGCTGGGCACAGCGGACAAGGACTATACCGTTGCAGGCCGTGTTCACACCACTGTGGCCATTGAGGGCCTGGAGAATGCCGTCATCAAGGAAGGCGAAAGCAAGGACTTTACCGTAAAGGTTACCCCCAATGATGATGCCAATCTGGGTGAGGCATTCATCGACTTCGGCGACAAGAACAGCGAGATCGAATACAAGGACGAAAACGGCGAGTACAAGCCTATGCCGGAAGGCGGCCTGAAAATCAATCTGGGGGACGGTGAGACCAAGCACGAGTTCCGCATTGCTCCCAAGGAGACCGGCAAGCAGACCCTGACCGCTGCTGTCAAGAAGGATAAGAATGAGCTGGCAAGGGACGAAAAGGACTTTGTTGTGTCTGAAATGCCCATCCTGACCTTGAAGGACGGCGTTATCACCAGCGTAACAGTGCCCGGCAAGAATGGTGCTGACCCCGAGGATATCACCGAGATCGTTAAAAAGAATGCCAACGAGGACGGTTCCTTTAATGTCCCCGAGGGTGCAACGGTGAGTGTTGCATTTGATAAGGATGCTTTTGCAGACAGCGGTCTGAAATTTGGCCACTGGGATATCACCGGCCTGGATGATCCGAACGCTTATCAGAATAAGGAAAGCTTTGCCTTTGTGATGCCTGCAAAGGGCGTGACCCTGAAAGCCATGACACAGGATGCATCCATTGAAGATGACGAGCCCGATATCGTTGGCCCCATCGTGATCGGCACTACTGTTGTTGTCGGCGGTGCAGTGCTGGGCTATCAGGCCTATTCTCTGGGCGCTGAATTTGCAGGCAAGCTGATGGCTCTGCCCTACTTCCCCAGCAACCGCAGCGCCCTTGCCATGATGCTGTGGGAGGATGCAGGTAAGCCCATGCCCGAATCCGAACTGCTCTACCCCGATGTCGGTCAGGAAGAGCGGGATATGGACCTGCAGCACGCCGCCCGCTGGGCCATGGAAAACGAGCTTATCCCTGACCTGAACGATGAGGGAACGGCTCCGGAAGAGATGAAATTCTATCCCGACAACGCCGTAAGCAAGATCGATGTGCTGAATGCATGGCAGAAAGCACAGGAGCTCAAGCAGAATGCCTGAGCAGCCCTAAACCAACCCCCACTTGGCCCGTAAACCGCAATGCGAGCTGAGTGTTCCAAAAATCCCAAAGTACAGAAGCGCTTCATCCTCTCCCGGATGAGGCGCTTCTGTGCTTTCCGGAATTTTTTTCCCGGCACCCCTTGCATCCCGCCCGCCGGTGCGGTATGCTTAACCAATAGAGCATTGCAGAGGGAGGGAGACCCCGGATGGACATGGAAGAGATCCGCTACCTGCTGGGCGGCACGATATTCGCGCGGGCCAAGGCTTACACGGACCGGATACAGGATCTGAATTGCGAAGTGGCTGGGAACGGCGTGCGCCACCTGAGCGCCGACGTGCGCGGCGGCGGGCGGAGCCTGTACCAGACCCAGGTCTGGCTGCGGGAAAACGGCAGCTTTGTCAGCGCCAGCTGCTCCTGCCCCTACAACGAAAACGGCGAGGGGCCCTGCTGCAAGCACATCGGCGCACTGCTGATGCGGGACAGCGAGAGTCAGGGCCTTTCCGGCAGAGCGCCGCAAAGGCCCTCTGAGAGCCCGGAGAGCATCCCGGGCGTGGTGCGGGGCACGGCCAACCTGCAAACGCCCCAGCCTGAGGAGCCGCCCCGCAGGGACAGCTATGCCTCCAGCCTGGAGATGCTGTTCGGCAAGAAATGGCGGGGCGAGGAACCGGAATCTGACTACGAGGCACGGCGGCTGCTCCGGGCCTATCAGGAGGGAGCGCTGGCCGAGGTGGACGGCGTGACCGGCCACGCGGAGCTGCGCCCCCACGCCGCAGAGCTGGAGCCGGAGCTGACCCTGCTGCCCGGGGAGCTGCCCTGGCTGCGGCTGCGCATCTCGGCAGACGGCGGGCGGCAGTATGTGGTAAAGAGCATCCCGGACCTGCTGCGGGCCGTGGAGAAGCACGGCTTTATCAGCTACGGCAAGGCGCTGGAATTCCGGCACAGCTGGGAGGCCTTTGCTCCGGAGGCACAGCAGCTCCTCCGCCTGCTGCGGCGGCAGCTCAGCGCAAAGGAAGGAGCCGAGGCGGCCCTGCGCAGCTACGGCAATGCGCCCCGCAGCGGGCCTGCCGGGGGCATCCCGCTGAACGGCGAGATCTTTGATGGACTGGTGGCTCTCTATGCCCCCACCGGCAATCTGGGCGGCTACACCCTCAAGACCGGCATCCCGGCCCTGACCATGCGGGTGGAAAAGCGCCGGGGCGGCGTGGAGGTGTCCGTGACCCCTGCGTTGGGGTGGAAAACGGGTTTAGACAACGACTATTTATACAGTGAGGATACGATCTGGCAGCTGGACCGGGCCGAAAGCGCCCGGATGCGGCCCGCCCTTGAGGCGCTGTGCGGCAAGAGCCTGTTCTTTACCACCGGGGATGCCACCGCCTTTTGCAGCTATGTCCTGCCAGAGCTGGGCAGCAGGGTGACCATTGAGGACCCAGAACGCCTGCTGCTGAATCAGATCCCGCTGGAGCCGGTGGTGCAGTTTTATCTCGACGCGCCCACGCGGGAAACGGTGCGGGCACACCTTGAATTTTTGTACGGCGAGGACCGCGTCACGCCGGAGGAACCGGGGCCTGCCGGTCTGCTGCGGGATGCCCGCGCCGAACAGCGGGCCGGGCGGCTGCTGGGGCGGTATCTGGAGCCGGGGCCGGACACCATGGGCAACGGCCTTGCCGCCCACTACGATGCCTATGAGGAGGATGAAGTCTACCGCTTCCTCGATGAGGGAATCCCGGCCCTGCTGGCCGAGGGCGAGGTCTACCTGACCGATGCCTTCCGCAGTATGCAGGCCGCACCGCCGAAGATCTCGGTGGGGGTGTCGGTGCACGGCAGCGTGCTCGACCTTGAGGTGGACACGGGGGAGTTCCCGGTGGGAGAGCTGAAAGCCCTGCTGAGATCGCTCCACCAGAAAAAGCGCTACCACCGCCTGCGGGATGGCCGTCTGCTCCGGCTGGACGATTCCATGGAGGTGCTGGACGAGCTGAACGAGACACTGGAGCTTTCCGGGGCCAAACTGGGCCAGACCCACGCCCGGCTGCCCCTGTACCGGGCCCCCAGTCTGGACTGGGCGCTCTCGGGGCAGAACGGCATCCGCTTCAACCGGGACGATGCCTTCCGCCAGCTCAGCCGGAGCTTCCACGCGGTGAAGGACAGCGAGTATACACCGCCCGCGTCTCTACAAAAAGTTTTGCGAAAATACCAGCGGGACGGCTACCGCTGGCTCCGCACGCTGGATGGCTACGGCATGGGCGGCATCCTTGCCGATGATATGGGTCTGGGCAAGACGGTGCAGGTGCTCAGCTATCTGCTGGCACTCCGGGAGCAGGGCGGGAACCCCCTGCCCAGCCTCATCGTCTGCCCGGCCTCGCTGGTGCTGAACTGGGCCGAGGAATGCCGGAAGTTCACGCCGGAGCTGAACTGCGTTGTGGTGGACGGGGATGCCGCCCACCGGGCCCAGCTGGCCGAGCAGTGGGACGGGGCCGACGTGGTGGTGACCAGCTACGACCTGCTCCGCCGCGACGAGACCCTCTACGAGAGCCAGAAATTCTACGCCTGTATCCTGGACGAGGCCCAGGCCATCAAGAACCACACCACCCAGAAATACAAGGCGGTGTGCGGGGTGAACAGCCGTGTCCGCTTTGCGCTGACCGGCACCCCTGTGGAGAACCGCCTGGGCGAGCTGTGGAGCATCTTCTCCTTCCTGATGCCGGGCTACCTGCCGCCCTACAAGAGCTTCTGCAGCCGGTTTGAAAAGCCCATCACGCAGGAAAATGACCCGGCGGCGGTGCGGCGGCTGAACCAGCTCACCGGGCCGTTCATCCTGCGCCGGATGAAGTCCGATGTGCTGAAGGAGCTGCCCCCCAAGACAGAGAACGTCTACCGCATCGAGCTGGAAGAGGAACAGCGCAAGCTCTACCTTGCCGCCGTGGTGGATGCCCGGGAGAAGCTGCGGGCTGCCAAGCCCGAGGACAAGATGGCGGTGTTCGCCGTCCTCATGCGGCTGCGGGAGATCTGCTGCGACCCCCGGCTCATTGCCGACAACTGGACAGGCGGCAGCGCCAAGCTGGATGCCTGCATCGAGCTGGTCACCAGTGCCGTGGAGAGTGGGCACCGCATCCTGCTGTTCAGCCAGTTCACCTCCATGCTGGAACTGCTGGCCAAGCGGCTGGACGCGGAGGGCGTGAGCCACTTCACCCTGCAGGGCTCCACCCCCAAGCCGGTGCGTGCGGAGCTGGTGCGCCGCTTCAACGGCGGCGAGGCCAGCGTGTTCCTGATCTCCCTGCGGGCAGGCGGCACCGGCCTGAACCTGACCGCCGCCGATATCGTCATCCACTACGACCCGTGGTGGAACGTGGCGGCTCAGAATCAGGCCACCGACCGTGCCTACCGCATCGGCCAGCAGAACCCGGTGCAGGTGTACAAGCTCATCGCCCAGGACACCATTGAGGAAAAGATCGTGGAGCTGCAGCAGGCCAAGCAGGATCTGGCCGAGACCGTCACCGGCAGCGCGGATGGTGCCATCCTGCGCATGAAGCCGGAGGAGCTGCTGAATTTGTTGGAGGGAACGGAATGATGCAATACGCCATCTTTGCCCGGCCGGTCGTGACCATTTACGACCTGCCCCAGACCACGAAACAGAGCGAGGCGGGCCTTGTTTCCACCATCGGGGACGAGGGGCTGTACGGTCAGGCCTGTCAGGTGCGCACCGCCCCCGGCGGCGTGACCGCCGAGGGAGTGCCGCTCTCCCCGGAGGTGGCCGAGGTGGTCACCTTTTACGGCTACCACGGCTTTGTCCGGCGGGATGCGCTGAAATTTGTCCATGAGGATACACTGCGGGACTACCTGTCCCAGCCGCTGGTGCTGGTGGGCCGTGCCACCGATGTGCTCAGCCTGCCCAAGGTGCAGGGGGTGCGGATGCTGGAACTGGAGCGGGGCTGCCTGCTCTGCCGCCTGCCCGAGCCGTCCGAGGAGGCCGAGGCCCACACCGGCTGGGCCAAGGTGGCCCTGCTGGATGGCCGCACCGGCTATGTCCGGGACGTGGCGCTGGAGCCGGTGCGGTTTGAGATGACCGCCGTGTTCTCCCAGCGGGAGGGGCTGGCCTTTGATGACGCGCTGGCCGAGACCCGGAATGTCACCGCCGGGGAGCTGGTGCCGCAGACACTACAGGCGTGGTACGACGGCAGCGAGGAAGCGTTCCGGGATGCCGTCTGCGCGCAGGCGAAAAAGTATCTGGGCACCGAGTACCGCTGGGGCGGCAAATCGGGCCGGGGCATTGATTGTTCCGGCCTTGTCAGCAGCGCCTATATGCAGTGCGGCGTGCTCATCTACCGGGATGCCAGGATCGTGGAGGGCTGGCCCATGCACCAGATCCCCTTTGCAGACAAAAAGCGGGGCGATGCCCTCTACTTCCCCGGCCATATCGCCCTTTACCTCGGCGAGGGCCGCTACATCCACTCCACCGGCGCGTCCGCCAGCGGCGGCGTGGTCATCAACAGCCTTGACCCCGCCGACCCGCTGTACCGGGAAGATCTGGTCAAGAGTCTGTATGCGGTGGGGAGTGTTTTCTGATAAAGTAACTCACCCTCTCCGTCATCCCTGCGGGATGCCACCTCTCCCAAAGGGAGAGGCACTGGCAATTCCCCCGCAAGGTTTCGGGAAACCGCCAGAGGCTCCCCCTTTGGGGGAGCTGGCAAAGCCGTCAGGCTTTGACTGAGAGGGCGAGGATGTTATAGGAGGAAGAACAATCCATGAAAGTCTTTGATCTACATTGTGACACCCTGAGCGAGCTGCGGCGCGCGGAGATGCGGGGCGACGGGCAGACCTTTGCCCGCAACAACGGCCACATCGACCTGGAAAAGCTGGAGAAGGGCGACTACATGCTCCAGTGCTTTGCCGCCTTTGTGAATCTGGCTGACCCCACCCCGGGCGCGGACCCGCTGGTGACGGCGCTGGAAGAGATCGACGTGTTCAAGCGGATGATGGAGCGGTATTCCGACAGGATCGCCCCTGTTTACCGCCCCGAGGATATCCGCAAAAACGCCGAGGCGGGCAAGATCAGCGGAATGCTGACCATTGAGGAAGCAGGCTGCTGCAAGGGCAGTCTGGGTGTGCTGCGCCGGATGTACGAGCTGGGCGTGCGGATGATGACCCTGACCTGGAACCACGAAAACGAGCTGGCCAGCCCCAACGTGGTGCCCGGCAACGGCCCCATCTGGCCCTGTATGCCCAACACCGAGACCGGTCTGAAGGAGAAGGGCTTCGAGTTTCTGGCCGAGATGGAGCGCCTGCACATCATTGCCGATGTGAGCCACCTGTCCGATAAGGGATTCTGGGACATTGCGGAGCACAGCACCCGCCCCTTTGCGGCCAGCCACTCCAACTGCCGCGCCCTGGCCCCCCACTGCCGCAACCTGACCGATGAGATGATCCGGGTCATGGCGGAAAAGGGCGGTCTGGTGGGCCTGAACTACTGCGCGGGCTTTCTGGATGACCAGCCCAGCCCCGACCTGTGCCGCAGCACCACGGCCCTGATGGCCAAACACGCCGCTCATTTCAAGCAGGTGGGCGGCATTGAGATCATCGGTCTGGGCAGTGACTTTGACGGCATCGGCGGCAAGCTGGAATTGAGCGACTGCTCCAAAATGCCCCTGCTGGCCGATGCCCTGCGGAAAGAGGGCTTCACCGAGGATGAGGTGGAAGCCATCTTCTTCCGCAACGCACAGTGTTTCTTTGAAAACAACCTGTAATCACCGTTAGTATCAAAAGATTCATTGAATTCATTGAAATCATTGCTCATCATTGCACTAGAATCAATGAGAACCAATGAAATCAATGTTTTCAATGATAATTATGTCTTAACGGTAAGAATGAAGTATAACGGAAAGTATAGAAAAGTTGAGGGATTCCAGATGGATCAGAATATGACATTGGAAAAGCGCATTGCCGCCGAGCTCTATTCCTATCAGGGCAGGATGAGCGTTTTTGTGGACGACCTGCGCGGCAGCACGGTGGAGATCGGTGCCGACGAGGAATTTGAGACGGCCTCCACCATCAAGGCGTTCATTCTGGCGGTGCTGTATCTGCAGGCCAGCCGGGGCAAGGCTGACCTGGAGGAGGAGATCACCTACGAGGCCAGCCAGTTCGTGGACGGCTCCGGGATGCTCCGGGCCCTGGGCGTGGGGGCAAAGCTCAAGGTGAAGGACACCGCCACCATGATGATCATCTGCTCGGACAACATCGCCACCAATATGATCATCGATTACCTGGGGCTGGATACCATCAATGCCTGCATCCGGGAATTGGGCTTTGGGCACACCGTCCTGCACAATCCCCTCCACTTTGACCGCTACGACAAGCTGGGCACCACCACGCCCCGGGACTACGCCGCCCTGTTTGCGCAGGTGGCAAAGGGCACGCTGGTCAGCAGGGAAGCCAGCGCCGCCATGCTGGGCATCTTCCGCCAGCAGCACTACAACACCATGCTGACCCACGATTTCCCCCAGTTCTATCTGGACTGCGAGGAGACCGGCGAGCCGGAGCTTATCTGGGTGGCCAGCAAGAGCGGCAGCATGAACGCCTGCCGCAACGACGGCGGCATCATCCACACCCCCTACGGCGAGTATGTGATCGTTCTGATGAACAAGGAGTTCCATGACATCATCGAGTATAACGACCACCCCGCCATGGTCTATGGTGCCCGGGTGTCCCGGATGATCCTGGATCAGATCCTGGCCTGCGAGGGAAAGCTGTATCTGAAGTAAACGAAAGAGTGGGAAAGTAGAACGAATGGAAATTACATTATCATTGCCAATGCTGCTGTTTCTGATGCTGATGACCGGGTTTGCGGGCTTTGTGGACTCGGCGGCGGGGGGCGGCGGTCTGATCAGCCTGCCCGCCTATCTGTTTGCAGGCCTGCCGGTGCATTACACCTACGGCACCAATAAATTCAGCGCGGCCTGCGGCACCACCTTTGCCACGGCGCAGTTCTTCCAGAAGGGAGCCATGAACATCCGGGTCGGCCTGCTGGCGGCTGTGGGCAGCTTTGTGGGCAGCGCACTGGGCTCCCACATCGTACTCCTGCTCAGCGATCAGGTGCTGCGCACCATGATGCTCATCATCCTGCCGGTGGCGGCGGTGCTCATCCTCTGGCGGCGGGACCTGCCCGACGAGAACCGGGACAACGGCACCCTGAACGCCAGAAAGGCGGTGCTGGCCCTTGCCATCGGGCTGGGCATCGGCCTGTACGACGGCATCTTTGGCCCGGGCACCGGCACCTTTGCCATCATCGCCTTTACCACCCTGATGGGTTTTGACCTGCGCACGGCGGGCGGCAACGCCAAGGTGCTCAACCTTGCCAGCAACTACGCCAGCCTTGTAACGTATCTTTCCAGCGGGCTGGTGGTGTTCTCCATCGGCATCCCCTGTGCTGTCAGCGGCATTGTGGGCAACCTGCTGGGCTCCCACTTCGCCCTCAAGAACGGCGCAAAGTTCATCCGCCCCATGATGCTTGTGGTGCTGGTGCTCCTGCTGGGCAAGATCGTCTCGGACGCGGTGCTGTAAACCAACAAAAAAGAGGAACTGCCGGGTGCTGGGTATTCGTAAAACAGTTTTCGAGAAATGACACGGCAACTGCCTGTCAGGATTGGTTACGAGTACCCGGCTAGGCCGAGGAAGCATCAAGTCCCATGTCCGCACCGTCAAGGTATTGGATATGGGACTTTTTGCATTTCAGGAACGTGTACACCTCTGGAAAGGTGTAACACACTAGACTTTGTAGCAAAGTTGTGTGCCAAGGGTGCTGCGCCCCTTAGAATCCCTGCTCACATCGCCTGTGGGCGATGTGGATTCGCCGCATAGAAAGCTCTCACAAAGGCGCACCCCGGCTGTTTGCGGCGAGGAAAAGGCACTTCTGCGGAAGTGTAATAACCCACTATGACACTTTCATCCCTGCGGCCTGCAAAGTGCCGTGGGCTCTCCGAGGGGGAACGGTTGTATAAGGTACGTTTCGGACGAATCGCTGCGTACGTGCGTACGGAAGGTTGGTACGCACGTACGCAGTAAAACAGCCAAATTCTCGTATATATGGGTGGTCATTTGACCACGAGTGTGGTATACTTCACTTGGAAAACCAATTAAGGTAGATATAATGCACAGGGATGTGCTTTATATAATAAAAGCAGGATAAAAACGCAACGCATTTCTTTCTGAGAGATGCCAGAGCTGGTAGGTAGCCCAGCCGTCTACACCGCACGGTGTAGGTAAGTAACCTTCCCCTCCGGGTTGTCCGTTCCTGTAAGGATTTATTTCAGGAGGGTTTCGTTATGGATATTGATTCTACAAAGCTGACTGTATTTTTTGAGGCTCCATTCTGGATTGGAGTATTTGAACGTATTGAGAGAAGAAAGCTTTCAGTGTGTAAAGTCGTGTTTGGTGCAGAACCAAAGGACTATGAAGTCTGGGAGTATCTGCTCAAAAATTACAGTCGGCTGCGCTTCAGTCCATCTGTTGAGACAGTTGTAAAGAAAGAGTCTGTGAACCCAAAGCGATTGCAACGGCAAATCCGAAAGGAAACAGTTGCCACAGGAATCGGTACAAAGTCACAGCAGGCGTTGCAAATGCAGCGAGAAGAAAACAAGCTGGTGCGAAAAGCACTTAGCCGGAAACAACGCGAAGCAGAAAAGCAGCGTCAGTTTGAACTGAAACAGCAGAAGCGAAAGGAAAAGCATCGGGGCAGATAATGCCCCTTTGCTTTTATCTAGCAGGGTTTGGGGCAGGCACGCCCCAACAAGAAGCAGTCCCAAAGGGGCAAGAATTTTCAAGTATTGAAAATTTGTGGCCACGGGACGATTCTTGCTCTCACGAAAACCCACACTTTTTGAAAATCCGCTTTTCACAGCCAAAGGAGGATGCACCATGAAAAAAGAAATCGAAGCCTTTGTCAATGCAGCCAGTGAGCAGGAGTTGGATGCTGCATGGAACAACCTCTCGGCAGAGGAACAGCGAGTTTTCGAGCAACTCATGGAGG
>OHAC01003031.1_pt1 | contig 12433 bp, 7 predicted proteins | sample 1577051 | NCBI WGS metagenome assembly OHAC01 (sample SAMEA3541499, study PRJEB24748) | human gut metagenome | biome: human gut; feature: human-associated habitat; material: faeces | place: China | collected 2012 | reverse complement strand
ATGGCAGACCGCAAAAGGCTCCGTACACCAAACGGAGTTATCTTAGGTACTCCCGGAAGTGGTAAGAGTTTTAGTGCAAAGCGTGAGATTTTAAGCTGTTTTCTTATCACAAAGGACGATATTATCATCTGCGATCCGGAGGGAGAGTATTTTGCTCTTGTGGCAGCACTACATGGACAGGTGGTAAAACTTGCCACCAATTCCAAAGACTATCTGAACCCTATGGATATTCAGTTGAGCCATAAGGGGGATAAGGAAGCGTTAAAGCTGAAATCCGATTTTATTATTACTCTGTGTGACCTGATTGCAGGCGGCAAGGATGGATTGCAGAACGATGAAAAAGGTATCATCGACGAGTGTATCCGTCATATTTATGATAAGTATTTTGAAAATCCGGTGCCGGAAAATATGCCGCTGCTGGAAGATTTATATGATGCCCTGTTAGCACACAAAAATCCAAAGGCGGAGCGTATCGCAAACAGCCTTGTGCTGTATGTGCATGGTTCCCAGAATTACTTCAACCACCATACCAATGTGGACAGCGGCAACCGTATCATGTGCTTTGACATCAGAGACTTGGGAAATCAGTTAAAGGAACTTGGAATGTTGATCGTGCAGGATGCGGTTTGGAACAGGGTATCGCAGAACAGGGAGCGAAAGCTTGCTACCCGTTATTACTGTGATGAGTTCCACCTTCTTCTGAAGGAGAAGCAGACAGCTATTTATTCCGTGGAAATCTGGAAGCGTTTCAGAAAATGGGGCGGTATTCCGACAGGTTTGACGCAGAACGTGGGCGATTTCCTCCGTTCTGAGGAGATTGAAGGTATTTTGGGTAACAGCGATTTTGTGTATCTGTTAAATCAGAATGCCAAAGATCAGGCAATTCTCGCTGATAAACTGGGACTATCTGATAAGCAGCTTTCCTATGTCACCAACTCCGAGCCGGGAAGTGGTCTGATACTGTTTGACAATGTGGTAATTCCATTTGTAGACAAATATCCGACAGACACCAAGACTTACAGAATTATGAATACCAAGCCGGAGGAATCGGTGCAGAAGGAGGACGCAGTATAAAATGGCAGAAAAAAGACAGAAGAAGCAGGGGGCAAAGGCGTTTGAAAAAGAGACATTTTCCAAGGATAAGGAAGTGACTGGAGCAAAACACACAGAACACAGGCAGGATAACACCTTTCCTACGGAAAATCATTTTCATGCCAATGAGAAGCCTGTGAGCAATCTGCCACGGGATGCGAACCATGGCAGTGATACAAAAAATGTAACTTCTGGTCACAATGTCCAAAAGTCGGAAACTGGAGCAGAGAGAAAAACGGGCAATAAAAAGAAATATTACCGTCAGTTGCAACAGCAACAGAACACTTCTGGTCACAATGTCCAGAAGTCAGAAGCCGATGCGGAAAAGGCATTCTTAAAGGAAAACAGTTTCATGCAGGAGGAACAGCCGGGGGATTCTGACAGCACGATGGAAAATGAGGTTCATGTCAGGGACACCTACCAACGGTCTGAGGAAAAAGGAAAATATCACAAAGAGCGTGTGCAGAGAGAACACGCACACAGAGAGCGTGCGAAGTCAGAAAATACAAAGCAGTCCGATTATGGAGATTTCCAGACAAAGGATGCCACATTTTCGCAGGGGCAGGCGGAAGAATTTACCGACAAAAAAGTACAGAAGGCTTTTGATAAGTCGGAAAAGAACCGCCGAAAGTTGCAGAAAGCAAAGGACAGGATGCCGACAAAGCGGCAGTATGAGATGAAGCGTGTCTTTGATGAACAGACCGGAAAAGCAAAGTATGTTGTGGTTCCGGTGGATGTGGAGAAGCCATTTAAACCGGATGGACTGGGAAAAACTGCGGTTCACAAGCTCCAGACCGAAAATATGTATTTTGTGCATCGCAAGATTGCAGAGACAGAAAAGGATAATTCTGCTGTGGAGGGCGCACACAAGACGGAACAGCGAGCCGAGGATATTTACCACTATATGAAGTATCACCGCAAGAGCAAGGCACAGAGAAAGCGTGACCGCTTAGAGCGATTGCACAAAAAACAGGTTACAGCAGATATGAAGCTGGAGTATGAGAAATTCATCAGTGAAAATCTACATCTAAAGGGCAACAGTCCAAAGAAGCAGTTGCAAAGGCAGCTACAGAAACAGCGCATCAAGCGTGAGTATGCCAAGGCAAGGCGGGTAGGAGCAGAAGCCAAGACTGCAAAGGAAACATTTACAAAGACAGCCAATGCTGCAACCGGGATTGCAAAGAAGTTACAGGAAATTGCCACGAAAAATAAAACACTGATTATCACAGTGGGTATTTTTGCACTTTTGCTCATTATGATCATGTCGGCACTATCAAGCTGCGGTTCCATGTTTACCGGAACTGTGACAACAACGATGGCAAGCACATATCTTAGCCTTCCGGCAGAGATTGATGCAGCAGATTTATCTTTTACAGAAAAGGAAATGGAACTGCAAAATAAGATTGACCGGATTGAAACTGATTATCCGGGATATGATGAATACGATTATAACCTTGGTGCAATCGGGCATGATCCGTACACACTGATCAGTTATCTTTCCGCAGTCCATACGGAATTTACTGCCGCAGGAATAGAGAATGAGATTCAGGAATTATTTGATGCCATGTATTCACTCACTACCGAGGAAGTAGAGGAAACACGGACAAGGACAGTCACAAAGACCGGAACCAGAATAGTAACAAATCTGGACGGGACTACCCGTACCGAGGAATACGAGTATGAGGAGGAAGAAGAATATACCGTAACAATTCTTCGTGTCACACTTACGGTCACACCGCTTGAGAGCATTGTAGCCGGACGCATGGACAGCGAACAGACGGAAATTTTTGGAGCCTATACGGAGACAAAAGGCGGCTTACAGGTCTTTGCTTCTCCGGTTGATTATTACTGGTATTACTATATCAGCAGTTATTATGGCTACCGGAAAAATCCAAACACCGGAGCCGAGGAGCTTCACAGGGGTGTGGATATAGCGGTGCCGACAGGAACGTTTGTATATGCGGCACATGATGGAACGGTAACAGAAGCAACTTACGATTCCTATTATGGAAATTATGTGGTGATTACGGACAGTAAGGGATATACCACAAAATATGCCCACATGGACAGCTTAAATGTATCCGCAGGGCAGAGTATAAAAAAGGGTGACAATATAGGCAAAAGCGGAAATACAGGAAGCAGTACCGGAAGCCACCTTCATATTGAATGTCTGTATAACGGGGTGTATTATAACCCATTATTTTATTTTGAAGCAGGAGAACAGACCATTTATGGGGAAACAACGGGCGGTACCGGAGGAGGAACCGGCAATGTGATACCACCGGAATCTTATGATGATGCAACCGTACAGACGCTTATGCGTGAAGCAAACAGGTATCTGGGTATGCCATATACTTTTGGAGGAACAGCTCCGGCAAGTTTTGACTGTTCCGGTTTTGTATGCTGGGTATTTTCAAACAGCGGCGTACATAACCTGCCAAGAACCACAGCACAGGGCATTTATGACCAGTGTACTTCGGTATCCGCATCGGAAGCAAAGGCAGGAGATCTCATATTTTTTACAAAAACTTATAATGCAGGGCGAACCGTCACACATGTTGGTATTTATTGTGGAAACGGTACGATGGTGCATTGTGGTGATCCAATCCAGTACACCTCAATCAATACCTCTTACTGGCAGAGCCATTTTTATGGTTTTGGAAGATTGAATTAGCGAAGGGAGGAAGATCAGTTGTCAGTAGAAAGAATCAATGCACAGCTTAAAAAGGTCAGAGAACAGATAGCACAGCTACAGGCAAAGGAAAAAGACCTTGCAGAGCAGAAACAGATGGCGGAGGATGCCGAAGCCATGAAGATCATTCGGAAATATAAAATCTCATCAGAGCGATTGCAGATGCTTAATAAGCTCAGTGAGGATGAAGTCAGAAATCTATTACAGAAACGGGAACAGGAAAAGGAGGATTCGACTAATGAAAAACAGGAGATTATCGGCTAGGGCAGTGGTGTCCCTTATGCTATCGGCAATACTTTTTTGTATGCCGATTGGGGCATTTTTTGCAAACAGGGCAAATACTGTGGAGGTTCATGCGGAGGATACCGCAGAGCAGAAAATAGAGAGTGCGGCAGAGGAAAGTAGTGCAGAAAGCACAGCGTCCGGTAATGATAACAAGGACAGTTCCGGTAGTGGAGAAAATCACACAGAGCAGTCCACAGAGAATACAACGGAAAATTCTACAGAAGGCACAACCGAGGAAACACAGCCTTCCGCAAAATGCACCTGCAAGGAAAAATGCAGTCAGTATGCAGTAGATGAAGATTGTGAGGTGTGTGCAAAGGATTACAAGGAATGTGCCTATATCAATCCGAGTGTAAAAATCACAATCAATACACCGTCTGGATGGCATAATGATACCACTAAGGTAACTGTCAAGGTGGAAGATACGATAGTTTCCGGTAACTTTACCATTCAGACAGTAAAGGCAAAAGTCGGACAGAATGGAAGCTGGACGGACATTACCGAGGATATGTACATAGAGATTTCCGAGAACAGTACCATTTATGTGCAGGTCACAGACCAGAAGGGCAAGACCTACGAGAAAAACCGTTATATCAAGTGTTTTGATTTTACCAAGCCTACCTTAAATGCGGCAGTCAGCGACGGTCTTTTGAGCATTCAGGCACATGATACGGATTCCGGTATCAGGGCAATCTATGTCAATGGCTATGAGTTTACAAAGCATACGAATGGAGCCTTGAATATCCGTCTGCAACAGTTCGATGCAGGGTATCAGTATTTCACGATTTCTGCCATGGATAATGCGGGAAATACCTCTGAAATCTATAAAACAGCCAATCCGTATTACACCGATCCGGAGAATAAGGACAGCAGTGAAAAAGATCCGGCACAGCAGCTTCCGGTGGATGCGTCGGCAACCAAGCCAAGCTCTGCAACCGCACAGGTCACAGAGCATACAAAAACGGATGTGAATGGAAATACAGTTTCCCAGACAGGCAGTGGAACAACTTCAAGCAGTTCCGCAACAGCAAAGCAGTCTCCAAGCACGGGAGATACTTCCAAGGATGCAGACCAGAGCAGTGACAGCCAGACCACAGAAAAAGGCAAGGAATTTTACACAATCCAGACTGCATCAGAAAAGGTATTTTATCTTGTGATTGATCGTGATGGGGAAGATGAAAAGGTGTATTTCCTTACAGAAGTCAGTGAAAACGACCTGCTGAATACCACAACGGATAACAGCGAGACACTTCCGAAAAATTCGGCGGCATTGGAATCTGCAATCCCTACCAAAGACAGCGCATTATCAAACAATAATGCTGATACCACAGGAGATAAAACACAGGGAGCAGAAAGTGTTGAGGACAGCACCGAAGATAGCACGGAAGATACAAGTGAGCCGAAAGAGGATACCGCAAAAGCAGATGGTTCCGGCTTTACATATATTTTAATGGGCATTGCTTCGATAGCTGTGATCGGGGTGGTATATGTTGTGAAATCCAAGAAGAAAAAGGAAAACTTCATTGATGAGGATGAAGATGAGGACGAGCTTGACGAGGACTACGATTATGATGACGAGGAAGAAACCGAGCAGGATTCCGACGAAGCATTCATAAATGGTGGTGATGATACAGAATCAGTAGACACAGACGAGAATGACAATGAGGATAACAACAACGAGAATGACGAAGAAGATGGGGAGGAATAGAGATGGAGCTTGTAATTGCAGAGAAGCCGAGTGTGGCACAGAGCATTGCGGCGGTTCTTGGTGCCACACAGCGTAAGGACGGATATTTGGAAGGCAATGAGTATCTGGTATCATGGTGTGTGGGACATCTGGTAGAACTGGCACAGCCGGAAAGCTATGAGGAAGCATGGAAGAAATGGAGCTATGAGAGCCTTCCAATCATTCCGCAGGAATGGCAGCATGAAGTGAAAAGTGATACAAAAGCACAGTATCAGATTTTGAAGAAACTTATGCATGATGACAGGGTAGATGCTGTTGTGTGTGCCACCGATGCCGGAAGGGAGGGAGAATTGATTTTCCGCCTGACCTACGATATGGCAGGGGGCAGAAAGCCGATGAAGAGGTTATGGATTTCTTCCATGGAGGAGAGTGCTATCCGTGACGGCTTCAATAATCTTCGTCCGGGCAGTGATTATGACAATCTGTATCATTCAGCACTGTGCAGGCAAGAAGCAGACTGGCTTGTGGGTATCAATGGGACAAGGCTTTTTACCGTATTATATGGCGGTAAGGCATTAAAGGTGGGCAGAGTGCAGACACCGACACTTGCCATGCTTGTAGACCGTGAAAGTAAAATCATGAATTTCAAGAAAGAAGCCTATTACATAGCTCATATCATGGGAAATGGTCTGGATGCGGTATCGGAGCATATCAGCGATAAAACGGAAGCAGAAAGAACTGCGGGAGCCTGTGAAAACGGACAGGCTCTTGTGACTTCTGTGGTGAAGGAAGAAAAGTGGATAGCACCACCGAAGCTCTATGACCTTACCACGCTTCAGAGGGATGCAAACCGTCTGTTTGGCTTTACTGCAAAGCAGACCTTGGAATATACCCAGAGCCTTTATGAAAAGAAACTTGTCACTTATCCGAGAACGGACAGCCAGTATCTTTCCGATGACATGGATGGCACAGCAAGAAATGTGATCGAAGCAATTTTCAATTCCCTGTTATTTGAGCAGGATATCATGTTCAATCCAGATATAAAGAGGATTTTGAACAGCAAGAAAGTGACAGACCACCATGCAATCATTCCGACCATGGAGATCATCAAGCAGGACTTAGAGGCGATTCCGGATAGCGAAATGAAGGTACTTTCCCTGTGTGCCAACCGTCTGCTGTGTGCAACCGGGGAGAAGCATATTTATAATTCCACAAAGGCAGAGCTTACCTGCAACGAGACTGTGTTTAAGGTATCCGGTAAGGAAGTATGGAAAAATGGATGGAAGGAATTTGATGATTTCTTCAAAAATTCCTATAAGACCACAGAAGATAAATCAGATACCGAGGAAGAAAAGAAACTGCCGAAGCTTTGTGAGGGCATGACGATTGCAGTGGAGCAGACAAAGGTTTCCGAGCATTTCACACAGCCGCCAAAGCATTACACTGAGGACAGCCTGCTGTCTGCCATGGAGAGAGCTGGAGCAGAAAATATGGGTGACGAAGTGGAGAGGAAAGGACTTGGTACACCTGCCACCAGAGCAGATATTATTGAAAAACTGGTAAAAGACGGATTCGTGAAGCGTGAGAAAAAGCAGATGATCCCGACAGAGGACGGAATGAAGCTGATCACGATACTTCCGGATGTAGTAAAATCTCCGAAACTGACCGCTGACTGGGAGAACGAGCTTACACTGGTATCCAAAGGAGAAGTTACTGCAGAACAGTTTATGTCTGTGATTGAAGCCATGGTAAGTGACCTTGTAAAAACTTATCATAGCGTTAGCAACGAGCAGAAAGCCATGTTTGAGGCAGGAAAGAGTGGGCAGGAAATGCTTGGAAAATGCCCGAAATGTGGTGCTGATGTAGTAAAAGGGAAATTTGGGGCGTACTGTACCGGAAAGTGTGGTATGAATGTCGGCAAGGCACTTGGAGTAACACTTTCCGATTCACAGGTCAAGAGCTTGCTTCAAGGGAAAAAGATACTTGTCAAAGGTCTGAAAGGAAAGAAAGGCAGTTATGATGCGTACCTGATTCCGCAGAACATTGAGGAGTTTTCTTATACGAAAGATGGCAAGAAAATCAAGGGATTCCAGTATAAATTTAAGATGGAATTTCCACAGACGAAGGGAAAGCAGGGGTAGGAAAGTGGCTGTGATTGTGGTATAGTGAGGAAAAGAAAAATTGAAATTTGACGACCAAAATGTCAAAGCAGATGATAAAAAAGGGGGCTTTACTAGTGAAAAATGCTATTAGAATGGATACCTCATTTGCTACACCAACTGAAAAGTCATTAAAATCATTGGCTGAATCGTTAGAATCATACAAGAAATTATCTAGTTCTTTAATGTCAAGTATGAATGAAATAATGAAAACATACTCAGCGTATTCGCAGATTGAAATTGATAGAACCATAGAATCATTGCAAAAAACAATGAATTCATATGCGAAAATGAATATGTCTAATTTAAAAAGTGGTATGTTTTCAGATTCAATGAGAAATACTATTGAATCGTTTTTGAAGTCTTTTAAAGCATATGAGCAGATCAATATTTCAGAATCAGCAAAAGCAATAGCAGAATCAATGAATGCAATTTCAAAAAGTTTTGCATCAGAACAGTTGAGACAGTTAGAACAGATAGATTTTTCTGCTATGTTTGCTGATATAGTTCCCAAAGCAACTTCTTTATCGGATATTGTTGGAACAGCATATTCTCTGGTTCAAGATGAGTTGGAAGAGGAAAGAAACGAAAACGATTCATTTACAGAAGCAGAGGTCCAAGAAGCACTAACTGAGCAAGTTGCTAATCCAAAAGGTTTTCAGGCTAGGTTTGCTGGATGGACTGAAAAGAAAAAAGTACAATTCTTTATTATTTGGCAATTAATATGCTTTATTTATGGAAATTTCTTTCAGCCGTATTTTCAGGAAAAAGTTGGTATTCCAGTAACAGCATATGTTGTTAGCAATGTGAAAGAACTTCCAGAAAAAGGAGCAAAGATAATTGGACAGATTAATGAGAATATTGAGGCAATAGTCATTGAAAATACCAATTATTATTACAAGGTTACTTTTACAGATGAACATGGTGAGACGAAGGAGGGGTATGTTGCAAAGCGTAATCTAAAAATTATTGAAGAGAAAACGGAAGAAGATGATACAGAAGAAACGCACTCTATGTCTGAGTAACAAAGGAGCCATCATTAGTGAGAACGTTAAAAAGAAATATTTATGTTGCAAAAATAGTATGTGTTTTCTCTCTGCTATTTTTTGTGTGTATTCATTTTTCATCGGAAAAAGGATTATATGAAATAGGAACAAATATTGAATACTTTTTTCATTTTCATACAGATATCAATGTCTTGGTAATGCAGTCATTTCTTACTTCTATTTCTTCTGGAATATTTGCAAGTACATTAGTTGCAGGGGTTTTTTATAAACAGGAATTTGAGAGGAACAAAGAGATAGTTTTATCAAAAATTCTGAAATGCAATTCTGAAATAACAAAGTTATATGCAAATATTCCATATATAGAATATTTAGGTAATACGGAATTTGAAAAACTAGCAAGATATTATTATTATGAATATTATGACAATCTTTGTTATGAAGAGGCTTTGAAAGCTGGAGAAGAATATATAAAGAAATTACCTAAATCAGCTAAGAGGACACTAAAGATAGAGTATAATCAAATAGCTGAAAAAGCTATATCTCATAAAGCTGAAGAACAATTAAAAGATTTTCTTTCAAAATGTAAAAATAATATGGAAGCTTTTTCTGATAAGGAAGATTTTACAATACAGGAGATACTAGATAGTATTGTAAAAACGTTAGACTATAAAATTGAAAAAGTAACTATTGCATATAATGAGATATTACAATATGATATGACCCAACTAAAAGAGCTGGTTGAAGATGTTTGTATGACAAATAAGATAAGCCATAGAAGAAAACGATTTATCTTAAAAAGAATGAAGGATTATGATTTGATTTTTCCTGCCTTTGACATTTCTTTGTTTGATATAGTTAAAAAGCAAATGGAATGTTTGAAGGGAAAGAAGCCTTTATACGATAAGGTCATAATGTTTTTGGATGTATACCAAGACAACATAGCATCAATAGAAAACATTACCGAAAGATTATTAACTTTACATGAAAGAGCACAAGCACATATAGAAACAAAATATGCTATGGATAGTTTTGAACAATTAAAAAAATACAATAAGAAAGAAATGCTACAAACATTTATGTGGCTTCAAGAGGTATTTATTGATAATACAAAAATTATGATTATTGATAAAGAAATGAATGTCGCATATAACAAGTTTAATTACTATGTCGTAAATTTAGGCAGATTGTTATTGCTTGAAATAACAGATAGATATGAATTTGCGGAAAAAACGTTATTTGTAATTAAAAATGATAGATTTGAAGGTAATAGTCACGTATTCTCAAAATGTTTTAGTGGTGAAGATGTAAATCCAGATATATACAGACTATAAAATGGTAAATAAATTCATACGATTTAGGTTACTATAGCAGGATGTATTGTTTTGTGTTATCTTGTTTTCATAGGGAATGTGCTTTGTTTCGGAATATCCAAATGTATTTATTACCATAGGAGATGCTTCACTAGGATTACGATCACTTGAATTTATAAATGCAATGAAGAAAAATGATGGTGAATATAATAAGTTTTTATGGACAGGGAGTGGATTAAAATTGTGGAACGATTATATTTATGAATAGAATACGAAGGAAGTGAATCAGGTATATAAAGAAAACAAAAAGTTTCTGGAAGAACATGAGTGAATGGACAACTTCCAGATTGTTTGGACAACACCAATACCACACATAACTTAATATCAACACAGCGTTAGAGCGTATGGGAAAACCTGTACGCTCTCTTTTTTATCCAAAATGGAGGAAAATCACATGGAAGAAGCAAATGTAACAATGACAACAGAGGAAACGCAGGGAGAGCCTGCGGCAAAGGAAAATGAGACAAAGGCGGAGAAGTTTATCCGTATTGGCGAGTACCGCATGAATAAGGCAGTGGATGCCATTGGAAGATTGGAGAATCTTGCAAATCGAGGTTCCTATGAATATACACAGGAACAAGTAGACGCTATGTTTCAGGCATTAGAGGGGAGGGTTGCGGAAATTAAGGCAAGGTTTACGCCTAAGAAAACGGCTGAGAGTAAGACTTTCAGCTTTGGTACAACAGAATAGGAATGTAACGGGAAATAAAGGAAAGGCAGTCATGTAGTGTATGTGGCTGCCTTTTTGTCGTATCTATGACAGGAAGGAGAACTGCGTGAGAAAATATGATTTTATATCGGCTCTGGCAAAGGAGACAGCAGCCGAGGTTGTCAAAAATCGTGAGGAATGGATGAAATACCTTACTACAGCGGCGAGATTATACAAGTATCCGTTCCGGGAACAGCTTTTAATCTATGCACAAAGACCGGACGCAACAGCGTGTGCTTCCATAGAGCTGTGGAATGAGCGTATGCACTGCTGGGTAAACAAAGGGGCAAAAGGTATCGCACTTTTGGACGAGGATGATGCACATGGCAAGCGACTGAAATATGTATTTGATGTTTCAGATGTCCATGCGGCAAGGAGAATCGGACGGTATCCGGAACTCTGGGAATTACATGAGGAACATAAGGAAGATGTAATTAAGCGTCTGGAGCAGACTTATGGTGCTACCGATGATAAGAAGCTGTTTGAAGAAAGACTTATGGAGATAGCTGAGAGGATTGCGGCAGATTATTATGAGGAATTGCTGCCGGATCTGCAGTACATGATCGAGGACAGTTTCTTAGAGGGACTGGACGAGCAGAATGTTGGTATCCGTTTGCGGGAGACATTATCGGACAGTATTTCCTTTACACTTTTATCTGCCTGCGGTGCAGATATGCAGGAGTATGGTTCTGAGTTTGCTTTTGATTATATCTATGAATTTAATTCCATGGATACCCTAGCAGTACTTGGAGATGCAGCCAATGAGCTTGCAAAACCGGTACTTTTAGAGATTGGAAGAACCATAAGGGCATATAACAGAAGCCACGAACAGGAACAAACAGAAAATTTAACGCAGAAAGGACTTGCAAATACTTCTGGAATAGACTACAATGCGTTAAAGCGTGAAAGTGAGAGCGGACATGAGGAATATATTGACAACAATCAAAACAGCGTAGAAAGGGGCAATAGCGATGAATCTGACATACGAAAAGAACGGGGATTATCTGATTCCGACATTACAGGCGGACATTCAGCCGGAGGGAACCGTAACGAAGTACGGAATGATGAGGGAGACTTATCTGAAGGAGAACCACAGGGGCGTGTACTCAGCGTTTCTTCTGAAAGGGACATTGAAAGAACACCTGCTGACCATTCAGAAGCAGGCAGAGGAGAGAATGGAGAAGCTGACAAGCCAGATGGCGGCAACCGAGGGAGTGACAGAACAGCTCAAGGAAACCGATCAGATGCTTTGGGTAGCGAAGATGAACAACATTCGGAACCGAGCAGAGGAAGTGGTTCTAGGAGAACTGGTTTACAGTCTGTAACAGACGCAGATGATCTTCTCCGGGGAGAAGCACCGGAGCCCACCTTTACACAACTCAGCCTGTTTCCTTCTTTTGAGGAGCAGGTCGGAACAGTCGCAGCAGCGGAA
>OHAC01003030.1_pt1 | contig 12436 bp, 9 predicted proteins | sample 1577051 | NCBI WGS metagenome assembly OHAC01 (sample SAMEA3541499, study PRJEB24748) | human gut metagenome | biome: human gut; feature: human-associated habitat; material: faeces | place: China | collected 2012 | reverse complement strand
CATGAGCAGGGGGCTTCCCATGCAGCAGACGGATATGCCAGAAGTACAGGAAAAGTCGGAGTCTGTATGGCAACAAGCGGACCGGGAGCCACCAATCTGGTGACCGGTATCGCAACTGCGTATATGGATTCCATTCCGATCGTGGCAATCACTTGCAATGTTGGGGTATCACTCCTCGGAAAAGACAGTTTTCAGGAAATTGATATTGCTGGCATCACAACACCGATTACAAAATACAGTTTTATTGTAAAAGATGTAACAAAACTTGCCGATACGATTCGCAGAGCTTTTTCCATTGCGCGGAAAGGACGCCCGGGCCCGGTTCTGGTAGATATCACCAAGGATGTGACTGCCAACAAAACAGAGTATATAAAGAAAGAGCCAAAAATGCCGCAGCCGGATTGTTCGGCATTCAATGAGGATGATTTAAAGAAAGCCATCCAGATGATTGAAAAGGCAAAGAAGCCGTACATATTTGTCGGAGGAGGAGCAATCCTTTCCGGAGCCAGTGAAGTATTAAAGACATTTGTAGAAAAAACAGATGCACCGGTCTGCGACACACTGATGGGAAAAGGTGCATATGATGGAACATCAGAAAACTATACCGGAATGCTTGGAATGCACGGAACAAAGACGTCCAATCTCGGTGTCAGTGAATGTGATCTTCTGATCGCAGTTGGTGTTCGTTTTTCTGACCGTGTACTTGGAAATCCAAAGAAATTTGCAAAACAGGCAAAGATTCTGCAGATTGATATTGATCCGGTAGAAATCAATAAAAATATTATCGTAAATCACAGCATTATCGGGGATGTGGCAATCGTCCTCGGAAAGCTGAATGAAAAACTTGAGCAGCAGAAACATACCGAGTGGCTTTCCCATATTGCGGATTATCAGAAGATGTATCCTATGACCATTCCAAAGGAAGGGTTAAGTGGTCCGTTTATGATCGCAAAGATCTATGAGATGGCAAAAGATGCCATTATGGTCACGGAAGTCGGTCAGCATCAGATGTGGGCTGCACAGTATTTTAAATACAGTAAACCAAGAACCCTGCTGACATCCGGAGGTCTTGGTACGATGGGGTATGGTCTTGGCGCTGCAATTGGTGCACAGACTGCAAATCCGGATAAGCAGGTGATCAATATTGCGGGAGACGGATGTTTCCGCATGAATATGAATGAACTTGCAACAGCATCCAGACAAAAGCTTCCGTTGATTGAAGTGATTGTCAATAACCATGTACTCGGAATGGTCCGCCAGTGGCAGACACTTTTCTATAAACAGCATTATTCCGCAACGGTTTTAGATGACGGTGTGGACTACGTAAAGATTGCAGAGGCGATGGGCGCAGCTGCCCGGCGTGTGACAACACAGGAAGAGTTTAACGCAGCTTTTCAGGAAGCATTGGAAAGTAAGACGCCGTTTGTAATTGACGCAATTGTGGATTCGGATGACAAGGTATGGCCGATGGTTGCACCGGGGGCTCCGATCAATGAATGTTTCGATGGAAAAGATTTCGAGAGCAAGAATAAATAAGCAACAGCATAGTAAAATATAGGAGGAAGTTTGAAATGAGCAGAGTATACAATTTCTCAGCAGGACCGGCAGTATTGCCGGAGGAGGTACTGCAGGAAGCAGCAGATGAAATGTTGGATTACAGAGGATGCGGCATGTCCGTTATGGAAATGAGCCACAGATCCAAAGTGTTCGATGACATCATCAAGGATGCAGAAAAAGATTTAAGAGAGCTGATGAACATTCCAGATAATTATAAGGTATTGTTCTTACAGGGTGGAGCATCCCAGCAGTTTGCAGCAGTTCCTATGAATCTGATGAAGAATAAGAAAGCCGGATACATTGTCACAGGACAGTGGGCAAAGAAGGCTTATCAGGAAGCACAGATGTACGGAGAGGCAATTGAGCTTGCATCCTCTGCAGATCAGACATTCTCTTATATTCCGGATTGTTCCGATCTGGATATTCCGGATGATCTGGATTACGTTTATATCTGTGAGAACAACACCATTTACGGAACCAAATACAAGAAGCTTCCAAACACAAAGGGAAAGACACTGGTAGCAGATGTATCTTCCTGCTTCTTATCTGAGCCTGTAGATGTGACAAAGTATGGCGTAATCTATGGTGGCGTACAGAAGAATATCGGACCGGCAGGTGTTGTAATCGTAATTGCACGGGAAGACCTGATTACAGATGATGTACTTCCTGGCACACCAACCATGCTCAAGTGGAAGACACAGGCAGACAAAGACAGCCTGTACAACACACCGCCATGCTACGGCATTTATATCTGCGGTAAAGTCTTTAAGTGGCTGAAAAAGATGGGCGGCTTAGAGGAAATGCAGAGACGCAACATTGAAAAAGCAAAGATCCTTTATGATTTCCTGGATGAGAGCAAACTGTTCAAGGGAACTGTCAGAAAAGAAGACCGTTCACTGATGAATGTACCGTTCGTAACCGGAGACAAGGATATGGATGCGAAATTCGTAAAAGAGGCAACCGAGGCTGGCTTCGTAAACCTGAAAGGACATCGTACCGTTGGTGGTATGCGTGCATCCATTTACAACGCAATGCCAAAAGAGGGCGTAGAAAAGCTTGTTGCGTTCATGAAGAAATTTGAGAAGGAGAATGCATAAAATGTTTAATTATACATGCTTAAATCCTATCGCTGGGGTAGGTCTGGATTTATTTTCTGATGATTACAAAAAAGTAGACGATCTGGCAGGCGCTGATGCAGCACTTGTCCGCAGTGCGGCAATGCACGATCTGGATCTTCCGGATTCACTGCTTGCAGTTGCCCGCGCCGGTGCAGGTGTCAACAATATTCCGCTTGACAAATGTGCTGACAAAGGTATCGTTGTATTTAATACACCGGGTGCAAATGCCAATGGTGTAAAAGAACTTGTTTTTGCAGGAATGTTATATGCATCCCGCGATATTGTCGGTGGTATTGACTGGTGTCTGGCAAACCAGAACGATGATAACATTGCAAAAACTGCAGAGAAACAGAAGAAGAACTTTGCAGGAACAGAGATTTCCGGAAAGAAATTAGGTGTCATCGGACTTGGAGCCATCGGTGTGCTCGTAGCAAATGCCGCAACCCATATGGGTATGGAAGTATATGGATATGATCCATATATTTCTGTCAATGCTGCATGGAACTTATCCAGAAGCGTAAAGCATATCAGCAATGTAGAAGATATTTACAAAGAGTGCGATTACATTACGATCCATGTACCTCTTTTGGATTCTACCAGAAAGATGATTGATGCCAATGCGATCGCAATGATGAAGCCTACCGCAATTGTATTAAACTTTGCAAGAGATCTGCTGGTAGACGAAGAGGCAATGGTTGATGCGCTGGCTGCAGGAAAGATTAAGAAATATGTTTCTGATTTCCCGAATACTACAACCGTTGGAGCAAAGGGATGTATTGTCACTCCACATCTTGGAGCATCTACAGCAGAGTCTGAAGACAACTGCGCAATTATGGCTGTCCGTGAGATTCGTGACTACATGGAGAATGGTAATATTACCCATTCTGTCAATTATCCGGACTGCAACATGGGAGCATGTACCACAGCCGGACGTGTTGCAATTCTGCACAAGAATGTCAAGGGTATGATCGGCCAGTATACGACCGTTCTTGGAGAGGCAGATATCAATGTGTCAGATATGACAAATAAGGCAAAGGGTGACTATGCATATGCACTGATCGATGTGGATTCCCAGATTACCGATGATGTGCTGAAAAAACTGCAGGCAATTGACGATGTATTGCGTGTACGCCTTGTAAAATAACAGAAAAGATAAGCATTTTGCTGTATGGCGGTTCGAAAGAACCGCCATATTTTTTCTTGTATAAACGTATTTTTTCCATTATACTAGAAAGGTATAGAAACCAGCACAATTTATGGAGGATAATATGGCAGACATAAAACCATTTGTATGTGTCAGACCGGCAGAAGATGTAGTATCTGCAGTGGCTGCATTACCATATGATGTATATAACAGAGAAGAAGCAAAAGAAGTTGTGGCAAAAAATCCAAAGTCATTTCTGGCAATTGACCGTGCGGAGACACAGTTTCCGGATGATGTGGATACCTATGATGACAGAGTATATGCCAAAGCGGCACAGATGTTAAAAGACTGGATCGCTGACGGCACATTTATTCGGGATAACAGAGAATGTTATTACATATATGAACTGACGATGGATGGAAGAACACAGACCGGCATTGCAGCATGTGCATCCATTGATGATTATGCGAATCAGGTCATCAAAAAACATGAGAATACCCGTGCGGATAAGGAACAGGATCGTATCTGTCACGTAGATACGTGCAGTGCGCAGACCGGACCGATTTTTCTGGCATATCGTGCCAATGCCGTGATCAATGAGGTTGTGGCAAAGACAAAGAAACAGGATGCCTTATATGATTTTGTTGCGGAAGATGGTATTCGCCACCGTGTTTTTGTAATATCCGATCCGGAAGATATCCAGACGATCCGGAATGCATTTGCACAGATTGGGGAAATCTATATTGCAGACGGACATCACAGAGCTGCTTCTGCGGTAAAAGTCGGATTTAAGCGGAGAGAAGAACATCCGGGATATACCGGAAAAGAAGAATTTAATTATTTCCTTTCCGTTTTATTCCCGGATGAGGAACTGATGATCATGGATTACAACCGTGTGGTACGGGATCTGGGCGGTATGACCGAAGAGGCATTTTTATCAAAAATGCAGGAACTCTTTGATGTGCAGAAAATCGAAAATGGAAACGATGTACGACCGGTGAAAAAGGGACAGTTTTCCATGTTCCTTTCTGATAAATGGTATCGTTGTACCATGCGCCCGGAGTCGGTTCCGGAGGATCCGGTAGAAGGACTGGACGTATCGGTATTGCAGAATGTACTTTTGGCACCGGTACTTGGAATCGGTGATCCAAAGACAGATAAAAGAATTGATTTTGTCGGCGGAATCCGTGGCATGAAAGAGTTAGAAAGAAGATGCCATGAGGACTGTAAGGTTGCATTTGCCATGTATCCGACATCCATTCAGGAGTTATTTGCTGTGGCAGATGCGGGACGTCTCATGCCGCCGAAATCTACCTGGTTTGAGCCGAAACTCCGCAGTGGATTATTCATCCATGAGATTTAAAGAATGGCATTATAGGACATAAATGGAGAAATACATTGGGAATTTTAATAACAGACCAACTGACACAGCTTAGCACCGAGAGCGAAGTGTTAAATGAAGTGGCGAAAAATCCGGGAATTATCCGGAAATATTTACAGGATCTGACACCATCTCTGCTGGGGTTTCTCGTTCAGCTGATGATTGCAGTGATTATTCTTCTGGTAGGCAGCCGGATGATCAAAATGCTGGTGAAAATGGTGCGCCGTTTCTTAGAGCGCGGAAAAGTAGAAGCCGGTGTGGTTTCCTTTCTGAGTTCTTTTGTGAAATATGCGCTCTATTTTGTGCTGGCAATGATTATTCTGGGGCAGTTTGGCGTGACGACAAGCTCTGTGATTGCCGTGCTGGGGTCCGCAGGACTTACCATGGGACTGGCATTGCAGGGAAGCCTTTCTAATTTTGCCGGTGGTGTTCTGATTTTGTTGCTGAAACCATTTGTGGTAGGCGATTATATATTGGATAATGCTTCATCGGAAGAAGGAACTGTAAAGGAGATTACCATTTTTTACACCAAGCTGCTTACCATTGATAACAAACTGATCCTGATTCCGAATGGAAGTCTGTCCAACAGCAGTATTACCAATTACAGCCATATGGATATGCGACGGATTGATCTGACCGTCGGGGTTGGCTATGCATCGGATTTGTCAAAGGTTAAAGCAGTGCTTGAGGGTGTGGTAAAGACAGAAACCGCAGTGATAAAGGATGAACCGGTCGATATTTTTGTATCGGATCTGGGAGATAGTGCCGTAGATATGGGCATTCGCGTATGGGTAAAAACAGAAGATTACTGGCCGGTGCGGTGGCGTTTGCTGGAGCAGATGAAAAATGCACTGGATGAAAATGGAATTTCGATTCCATTCCCACAGATGGATGTATCGATTCGGAAAGAGTAAAACTATTCCGTTGAAATAAAAATGGAAGGATGAGAAATATGGATAAATTGAAATTGTCAGCATATGAAATAATAGAAGTAAGAAAGATTGCAGATATTGAATCCATGGGATATATTCTGCGACACAAAAAAAGCGGAGCACGCGTGTGTGTCATTTCCAATGAAGATGACAATAAGGTGTTTTCGATCGGATTTCGGACACCCCCGGAAGATGAGACAGGAGTTCCGCATATTATCGAGCATACCACGCTTTGCGGATCGGATAAATTTCCGGTCAAAGACCCTTTTATTGAGCTTGCCAAAGGGTCGCTCAATACGTTTTTGAATGCAATGACATATCCGGAAAAAACACTGTATCCGGTAGCAAGTTATAATGAGCGGGATTTTAAAAATCTGATGGAGGTATATCTGGATGCGGTATTCCATCCAAATATTACAAAGTACAAAGAGATTTTTATGCAGGAAGGCTGGCACTATGAGCTGGAGTCAGAAGATGCACCGCTGACCATCAACGGCGTTGTATACAATGAAATGAAGGGGGCGTATTCCTCCCCGGATGAAGTGCTTGAGACGGCAATTATGGAAGCACTGTTTCCGGACAATACCTACAGCAAAAATTCCGGAGGAAACCCGGAAAAAATACCGGAACTGACGTATGAAAATTATCTTGCGTTTTATCACAAATATTATCACCCATGCAACTCCTATATTTATCTGTATGGAGATATGGATATAGAAGAGCGGCTCACCTGGCTGGATGAGGAATATTTAAGCCATTATGATGCAAATGAAGTGGAAGTACATTCACAAATCCAGCTGCAAAAGCCATTTGACGCGGTAGTATCCGAGCGCAGAACGTATCCGATCACAGAGGATGAACCGGAGGAGAAGCACACGTATCTTTCTTACAATAAAGTGGTGGGAACCGTTCTTGACCGTGAATTGTATCAGGCATTTTCGGTACTGGATTATGTCCTTGTCAGTGCGCCGGGAGCACCGGTACGCCAGGCACTGATTGATGCGGGAATCGGGGAAGATGTCTACGGATCTTTTGAGGATGGCATGCTTCAGCCGATGTTCTCCATTGTCGCTAAGAATGCCGATGAGTCTGATCAGACCCGTTTTGTGCAGATTATCGAGGAAACCTTACAGAAGCTGGTAAAGGAAGGTCTGAATCAGGATTCCCTTCTTGCGGGAATTAACAGTGCGGAATTCCGGTTCCGGGAAGCAGATTACGGACAGTTTCCGAAGGGACTTTTGTATGGACTGCAGTGTATGGAAAGCTGGCTGTTTGATGATACCAAGCCGTTTATTCATCTGGAATGTCTGGATACATTACAGTTTTTGCGGGAGCAGATCAAAACCGGATATTTTGAAGATCTGATTCAGAAGTATCTGCTTGACAATGCGCATGGTGCTGTGGTTGTGGTTGCGCCGGAGAAGGGGCTTAACCGTGCCAAAGAACAGGCACTGGCAGAAAAACTTGCAGCATACAAGGCCGGATTGAGTGACGAAGAGGTGCAGGCGCTGATTGCCCAGACCAGACATCTGCGGGAATATCAGGAAGAACCGTCAAAGGAAGAAGATCTGTTGAAAATTCCGATGCTTGGCAGAGAGGATATGAAAAAAGAAGCCATGCCGTTTTCCAATAAGGAGGAGAACATGGGAGAAATTCCGGTTGTCCGGCATGAGGCACCGGCAAATGGCATCGATTATATTACTCTGATGTTTGAGTGCAATGACATTGCAGAGGAGGAGGTTCCGTACCTTGGACTTCTGCGCGCGGTACTCGGATATGTCAATACCAGATCCTACAGTTATGCCGATCTTGCAAATGCCATCAATATTTATACCGGCGGAATTACCAGTGGGGTCAGCATGTATCCGGATCTGAAAAATCACGATGCGATGGCAGTTAAATTTGAGATCCGCATGAAAGTGCTTGAGAGCAATCTGGAGCATGCCATGAAACTGGCAGAGGAAATCTTAAACAGTTCGGATCTGCACGATACCAAACGACTGGCGGAACTGATTGCACAGGTGAAATCCAGACTGCAGGTGAACTTAAGCAGCAGCGGGCACACGGTAGCTGCAATGCGTGCACTTTCTTACGAATCTGTTTATGCATTTTATAATGATGCGACAATTGGTATTGCATACAATCAGATGATCCGCAGACTGGATGAACAGATGAAAGAGAATCCGCAGGCGGTAGCCGAAAAACTGCAGCAGCTGATAGAAAAAGTATTTGTCAGAAAGAGAATGCTCGTCAGCTTTACCGGAGAAGAAGGCTCTTATGAAAAAGATTCCCCGATCATGCAGAAGTATCTGGAGAAACTTCCGGAAGGAACACCGGCGCAGGCTGCAATCCATCCGGTGCTTTCTAAGAAAAATGAGGGATTTACGGACGCCTCCCAGATCCAGTATGTGGCAAGATCTGGTAACTTTATCAGCCATGGATACGCATATCACGGAACCTTAAAGATTTTAAAAATGATTTTAAGCTATGAATATCTGTGGATGAATATCCGTGTAAAGGGCGGTGCATATGGATGTATGAGTTCTTTCCTTAGAACCGGAGACAGTTATTTTGTATCTTACCGGGACCCGAATCTGGCAAAGACCAATGCCGTCTATGAGAAAATTCCGGAATATGTAGCATCCTTTGATCCGGATGAGCGTGATATGACAAAATATATCATTGGCACGTTTGGAGCTTTAGATACACCGTTAAACCCGGAAGCAAAGGGAAGCCGTTCGATGGCTGCTTATCTGGAACATCTGACCTATGAGGAAATCCAGAAAGAGCGTGACGAGATACTGACAGCGACACCGGCAGATATCCGCAGTCTTTCGGATCTGATCGCCTCGATCCTTTCCGATCAGTGTCTGTGTGTAGTGGGAAATGAGCATGCAATCCGTGAAGAAAGCGGTATGTTTACCTCAATTCAGGGACTGTGCGAATAGCACGATAAAGGAGATACAAATGACAGCAGCAAATTTTAAGTCAGGGTTTGTTACAATTATCGGCAGACCAAATGTAGGAAAATCAACGTTGATGAACCGTCTGATCGGACAGAAGATTGCAATCACATCCAATAAGCCGCAGACAACCAGAAACCGGATCCAGACCGTGTATACGGATATGGAGCGTGGACAGATCGTTTTTCTTGACACGCCGGGAATTCACAAAGCAAAAAATAAGCTTGGTGAATATATGGTAAATGTTGCAGAAAAGACACTGAACGAGGTGGATGTCGTATTGTGGCTGGTGGAGCCGAGTAATTTTATCGGTGCGGGGGAACAGCACATTGTAGAACAGCTGAAAAAAGTTCAGACGCCTGTGATTCTTGTGATCAATAAAGTTGATACCGTGGAAAAAGACAAGGTACTGGAGTTTATCGATACCTACCGCAAGATTTATGATTTCGCGGAGATTATTCCGACTTCCGCCCTTCGCGGACAGAATGTGGATGACGTGATTGATTCTATTTTTAAGTATCTTCCGTATGGTCCGCAGTTTTATGACGAGGATACGATTACCGATCAGCCAGAGCGTGCAATCTGTGCGGAGATCATAAGAGAAAAAGCACTTCATGCGTTAAGCGATGAAGTACCGCATGGAATTGCCGTTGCCATCGACCAGATGAAACCGCGCAAAGGCGGTAAGATGTATGATATCGACGCAACGATTGTGTGTGAACGGGATTCCCACAAGGGAATTATTATCGGAAAGCAGGGGTCGATGCTTAAAAAGATCGGAACCAATGCGCGTTACGAGATGGAAAAAATGCTGGATGCCAAAGTGAATTTAAAACTTTGGGTGAAGGTGAAGAAAGACTGGAGAGACAGTGATTTCCTGATTAAGAATTTCGGGTATCGGGAGGAAGAATAAAAGATAAAGATCAGATGATGGGTTTCCAATATTTTTCGGGAATAGAATTACTGCCATTGCAGACGATAGTAATGGAGGTAAGGTGCAATGGAGAAAACCTGGGAAACATTCTGGACAACAGGAAAAGTTACCGATTATCTGACTTATCGGAATGAAGTGACGGACGTCGCAGAAAGCGTCGGAGGTCACGGACAGAAGGAACAGCAGAAGTATGAGTCAGTCTGTGATAGTGATGGGCATGGTTTTAACAGCCATGCCTGTCAATGATTATGACAAAAGAATAACGATTCTGACAAAGGAAAGGGGAAAAATCACAGCGTTTGCCAGAGGTTCCAGACGACCGTCGAGCCAGCTGCTGGCAGCGACGAATCCCTTTGCCTTTGGCGAATTCGAAGTGTTTGAGGGAAGAAATTCCTATAATGTTACCAAAGCAAACATCCAGAACTATTTTCGTGAACTGGTTTTGGATCTGGATGCTGCATCGCTTGCGTTCTACTTTGCAGAATTCGCGGAATATTATTGTCAGGAAAATAACGATGAGCGGGAAATGTTAAAGCTTTTGTACCAGTCGTTTCGTGCACTGGAAAACAGCAGGTATTCCAAAGAACTTGTGCGTGCAGTGTTTGAACTAAAAGCCATAACCATCAATGGAGAAGGACCGCAGGTGTTTGCCTGTATGCATTGTCATGCGAAAGAAGACCTGTGTTTCTTTTCGGTGAAAAGGGGAGGCATCTTCTGCAGAACCTGTGCGAAGGAAGTACAGGGCATGTATATTTCCGATTCCACGCGATATACGATGCAGTATATCATATCCACACCTGTCGCCAGATTATACTCGTTTACCGTTTCAGAGGAAGTACTAAAGGAACTGAAGATGATTATGAAAGAATATATGGCGTATTATGTGCATCATGACTTTAAGTCCCTTTCGATTTTCGGTTGAAATGGGAATATGAAAAGTGTATAATATCATGGATTGTGAATAGAGGAGGATTTGTGAAATCATGAAGAAATTCGGTCAGATCGTGCTGGTATTTCTGCTTAGTGTAGGAATGTTTACCGGTTGCGGCACTTCTTACAAAGCGGATGAAAGCACAGTTTTTGTACTGAAAGATGGAAAAATCGTGTCTACCGATGTGGAAAATTTTGACGAAAAGACATATGATAAAGACGGATTGAAAGAATATGTCAAAAATGAAATAGATACCTATAATGAGAAAAACGGAAAGGGAAGTGTTTCGCTGAAAAAACTCGACACAGGAGAAAAAAAGGCAACGCTTACCATTGCGTACCGTACAGCCGAAGATTATCAGAAATTTAATGATATGGAACTGTATACGGGAAGTGTTGCAGAAGCACTGGCCGCAGGGTATTCTTTTGACGGATCGTTTGCATCCGTAAAAAACGGAAAGATCAAAGCGTGTGAGAGCAGCGCATTTCTGGATGACTCCAGCTGCAAAGTGGTTGTAATCCGTGGAAATACAAATGTAAAAGTAAAAGGAACCATCTGTTATGTATCCACGACAAATACCAGTTATGTGGATGCACAGACCATTGCAATCAAAGAAGGAACGTCCCTTCTTGCAGCGGAAAAAACAACAGAGGGAACGGAAAGTGCCACAGAGGCAGCAGACACACAGATTGAGGAAACGACAGGAGCGGTATCCGATGACGATCTGATCGATGTTACGGAGCAGGAATCCGAAGTGAAGTTTCAGTTTGACGAGGAAGATACCAGTACCGATGATGCCACAGGCGAATTCAGTCAGGTATATACCTATATAATTTATAAGTAACTCAGATCCGGCCTTTGGGCGGATCAGAAAATACATAATAGAATGTGAGGATTACATAATGGAAAAGACGATGGACAAAATTGTGCAGGTAGCAAAAGCAAGAGGATTTGTATATCCGGGATCTGAAATCTACGGAGGTCTTGCAAATACATGGGATTACGGAAATCTTGGTGTAGAACTGAAAAACAATGTGAAGCGTGCATGGTGGAAGAAGTTCATACAGGAAAACCCATACAATGTTGGTGTGGACTGCGCCATCCTGATGAACCCACAGACCTGGGTTGCTTCCGGACATCTGGGAGGTTTTTCTGATCCGCTGATGGATTGTAAAGAATGTCATGAGCGTTTCCGTGCAGATAAGCTGATCGAAGATTTTGCACAGGAGAATAACATCGAGTTGGACGGATCCGTAGATGGATGGTCCAATGAGAAAATGGTAGATTTTATCGAAAGTCATAACATTCCATGTCCTTCCTGCGGTAAGCATAATTTTACAGACATCCGTCAGTTTAATCTGATGTTTAAGACATTCCAGGGAGTTACGGAAGATGCAAAAAATACCGTATATCTTCGTCCGGAGACCGCACAGGGTATTTTCGTTAACTTCAAAAATGTGCAGAGAACTTCCCGTA
>OHAC01003029.1_pt1 | contig 12438 bp, 21 predicted proteins | sample 1577051 | NCBI WGS metagenome assembly OHAC01 (sample SAMEA3541499, study PRJEB24748) | human gut metagenome | biome: human gut; feature: human-associated habitat; material: faeces | place: China | collected 2012 | reverse complement strand
GATTTGCGTGATATTATAATGCCCTCGTTTTGCAACTTCGAGCAGGAGTTTTTCGTGACGGGCCAGAGTTTCACCCTCGCCGTGAGCCTCCGCCTCGATGTCGGCACGGGATTTGCGCAAGTAAAGGCAGTAAGCCAAAATAAACACCTCCTCAGTAAAAGAAAAGCCCCTCACACGGAGGGGCGGAAGTCAACAACAATCACATTGCCGTCTTGCCGGAGAATGCGCCTGTTACGCCGTTCTTGACGTTAAAAGCGATTTCCATATCGGCTTGCATGAGCCGGTCAAGCAGAGAGGCAATCTCGTTTTTGAGCTGGGACTGCAAGGCCATGAGGTCAGACAGCACAACGGGGTCTGTAACCGCACCGCCGGTGGATTCAATCTTCTTTTGAATTTCAGAGCGGAGCGACTGCAAAGTGCGCAGCAGTTCCTCGTAGAGAGCGATACGCTCCGGGCGAGCGCACTGCATATCCCGGTTGAGGAGTCGGTAGAAATCGTCAAAGCATTTTGATACAGCCGGACGCAGTTCGGCGGGAAGATTGTTGAAGTGCTTCTGGAAGTTTACGGTATCGTTGTAAAACACGTCCTCGCTATGATTTGGGCGGTCTGTATATCCAAGCAGGTAGTCGGTGGAAACACCGAAATACTTCGCCAGCAGGCAGACGGTATCGAGGTCTGGCTCTTTGCCCTCGGTCTCGTAGCCAGAGACGGTGGAACGCTTTTTGCAAATGATTTTTGCTATATCCTCTTGCGTGAGATTACGCTCTTTACGCAGGGATATGAGGCGGTTTGAGAATTTTGCCATAGTAATGCACCTCCAAAGTTTGATTATATCGGGTTCGCCCCGTTTTGTGTAGTGATTGCCCCGAAAATCGGCAAAAATAAAAATATATCCGAATATTTTGGGGAAAATGGTTGACTTTGCCCCAAACAGGAACTATACTATAATCACAGTAACCCAAACAGGGGCAAAACGATTGAGAAAGGAGTAAGAAATGAGAGCAAAGCTGAAAGCGTTGCGGGAAGCCAACGGCTACACCCAACAGACATTAAGTGACGCTATCGGAATGAGCCGTAGCCACTATTCGCAGGTCGAGAGCGGAGACAAACAACCGTCGCTGAAACTGTCACTCCGCATTAAGCGAGCTTTGAACTACTACGGTGACGACATTTTCGACAACACCATGCCAGTAAGAAAGCGATAAATTTTTTTACACACAAATGACCCAATACGGGACATTCAAGACATAGAAAGAGCAAATATGTGACGCTGTGAGCGTCGAACCCCTTGTTTCAATCTATGAAAATTTTACACCGGGAGGAGGCGAAAATAAATGGCGAGGCAGGCAACAAAAGCCTGTGGCAACAGGTACTACGAGGCACGAATGAGAGCAGCAATGTACAACGAGAAGTTCTTGACACGAGCCGGGGCAGTAGAAAGCCTACCGGGAGTGACAGAGGACAGCCTCAAGAAATACGAGCTGGATATTAACCGGCCGCCGAACATCGTTGTAGCTCTCATGGCAGATGCCTATAACGAGCCGGAGTTACGGAGTTGGTATTGCGCCAACGAGTGTCCGCTTGGTAGGGATTGCAGAGAGATACCCGAAATGCCAGCAGAAAGAGCATTGATAAGGCTGCAGAACTCAGTTTACGAAATGCAGGAGGTTACACGGCAGATTGGAAAGCTCATGGAGGACGGGAAACTCTCGGAGAAAGAAAAACTGGCAGTTCCGGGCATTAGAGAGCAGTTGTTAGAGTTCCGGCGCAGAGCCGATGAAACCCTTGCGGTTCTCGAAAAAGCCGTGAAACAGGGAATATTTACATAGCCGAAAGGAGGTGCGGAATGGTTGAGGCAAATATCGTCAGAGATTTTACCATAGGCAACACCCGGATAAAGATTGCTGACGATTATTGCAGAACAGCCGGGGAAGCCGAGCAGATATTGAGAGACATAGCGGTACAGGCTCAACGGCAGTTGATAGCAGCAGCTTCAATCAAGCGTTATGGACAAGAGGAAAATGCGAACAGTGCCGCCAATGGTGGTTAGCATAGCAGCCGGAGTGGTGTTTTTCACCGCCGGGGTGTACGCAATCAAAGGCAGTGCCACAATGCAGCTGCAGAACACGGAACATCGGACAATCGTATCGACGCAGGAAGAAAGCCCGACGGTGGAAATCAGTTCGAGCGAACTCACCTACACGCAGTCACCGGCCCCTACATATCAGAGCTTAGTCAAGAGCCGGGATTGGGACGCAGACGAAAGCCAGATGTTAATGCAAATTGCAATGGCGGAGGCAGAGGGAGAGGACACGGAGGGAAAAGCACTGGTAATGTGCGTAGTGCTTAACCGTGTATGGAGTGAGGGCTTCCCGGACAGTATCGAGGAGGTAATCTTCCAGCCGAAACAGTTTAGCCCGGTATGCGAGGGCGGCAGGTACTACACGACAGAGGCGGACGCAGATTGCAGAGCGGCGCTGGAAATGGTTATGAGCGGTTGGGACGAAAGCGAGGGTGCGCTGTACTTTGAGAGCTGCGAAAACAGCAGTTGGCACAGTCAGAACCTTGAGCTGCTATTCCGGCACGGCGGACACAGATTTTACAGGTAGGAGGCACAGGACAATGACAAGAGCGCAGGCGAGACGCAAGAAAAGACGTAAGGCGAAAATGCAGAGAGCATTAGGCTGGACGCTGATATTTGCATTTGAATTTATCGTGTCGGCAGCACCGGCAGCGATTACAGCAGCATTTTTAATTCCAATGGCAAATGCCAGCAGATATTATCCCGGAATGGGGGGAGAGTGGATTGCGATTATGCTTGTATTCTGCTCTGTATTCAAGGCAGTGCATGAGCGCATTTGTGACTGGATTCTCGAGGAGGAATAAACAGGAATGGCATATTACAACACTTGCCCGGATTGCGGAAGCAATATTGACCCGGAGAGACCTGCGAGTGCAGGACACGACAGCAGTTCCAGACAGGAGGGACAGAAGATGTCAGAGGCAGATTTGAAACAGGAAGCAGAGCAGAGGCTCGGAACAGAGATAGAGAGCTCAGAGTGGGATAAGACAAAGAGCTACGCAGAACGCAAGCTCAAAGGCATTATCGAGAGATTTGGAGACGAGGGAGGAATAAGACGGGAGCCTTGGTATTTAGCCCAGCTCATAGCTGAAACGGTTCAGCAGAATAGATTCTCTCGGTTCACGATTGAACTCATGGAGCTTAACCGATACGCAGACATGGAGATAAAAAAAGGACAGCCCGTGTCATAAACACGAACCGTCCACTACGCTATATCTCCATTGTATCACGGAATTTTTCGGATTACAAGGAGGAATAATTATGGACAACAAAAACGCATTACAGATTACGACCCAGTACCCAGCAGAGAGGTACAACCTGCTGGTGCCTATGCAGACCGTAGCGGAGATTGCGGAAATACACAAGCCGGTAATGAACGCCGTACAGATTTCCACAAACCCGGCTGACAAAGAGATTTATGAACAGGAAAAAGCCTCGGAAGCATGGACTGGCAGAGATGGAAAGCGTCACCCGGCAAAACCGGCTGGCTGGGCTTTAACCAAAAAGGGCCTCAACAAGCTCATGCGAGCCGCAGGCATTAAGATTTTGGGGACACGCCCGATTATCCCATCCACCTGCCAGAAGTGCGCAGAGGTCAACAGGAATATCGGTCGCCCGGTAAATTGTGGAGCCTGCGGCAACAAAGATGTGAAGTTTGAGGCAAGGATTTCCGTACCGCAGCTTACCGGGGAAAACATCGAGATTGTGGCACACAAGGAAATTATCGTGCAGGACGTAACCGACGGAATGACGGAAAACCAGAGAAAAGAGTTCTTGAAGTTCCGCAATGAAATGTGCGAGACCAAAGCAATCAACAGAGCCTTGAGAGCTGCAATGCACATCAAGGGAACATACTCGCTGGAAGAACTGAAAAAGCCGTTTGTTGTCGCTTACCTCGTACCGAACCTTGATAACGAGGCGGTAAAGGCAGAAGCGGTCAGACATTTCTTTACATCGGCGCAGGAACTTTACGGCGGCCACACCAGCGACGCACGAAAGGCAATCTTTGTCGAGGACGATGTAGAGGAGGGCATGGAGTACGAAACACCGAGCAAGCCTATTGAGCAGGCGGAGAACACGGCGTACAGAGAAGCCCCGGCAGAACCGCCGAGAGCTACAGGAACGCCAGCAGGCAGCAGCAGAGGCGGCCCCGGACTTTGACCCGAATGTGTGCGTAGAGTGCGGAGTAAAGGTCAGCAACGGCGTTGTGAGATACAGCCAGCAGCAGTACGGAAGAACCCTCTGCATGGCTTGTCAGAGAAAACAGGGAGGTAATCAGTAATGGCAATTAGAATTTTACATACAGGCGATTTACATATCGGGAATTTCCCCGGCCCGGAGGAAAACGGGGAAAACGTGAGATTTAAGGACATCTGCAAGTGCCTTGACGCACTGGTAGCAGGCGCAAAGGAACAGAAGCCGGACATTGCGGTAATCGCAGGCGATATCTTTCATCAGGCCAGAGTTTGGAGCGACAGAGGATTGAAAGAGCAGCAGACGGCGGTACGCTTCCTGCGTGAGCTGGAAAGAATTTGCCCGATAGTGGTTATGAGAGGAACCCCGAACCACGACAGCGAGGAACAGTTCAAGACGCTTGACAGCACTTTTTACGGCGACGACAGCGTACACATCATCACTGAGCCGGACGTAGGCACATACCACAGCTACGACGGCAAGGCGGTACAGATTGCGTGTCTGCCGGGATTTGACAGAGGCTTTTACAGAGCAAAGCACCCCGGCCTCTCCAAAGAGGAGGAAAACGAGGTATTCACACAGTCAATCGCAGATTTGATTGTGGGCCTCAAGGCACAGTGCGACGCAGGCAGCCCGACGGTGCTGGTATCACACTACACGATTACCGGGTGCAACATGGAGAGCGGGCAGACGGCATTCTTTAGCCAGTTTGAGCCGGTTGTTTACCCGGACACGCTGCAGGCGGCAGACTTTGACCTCGTGTGCTTCGGACATATTCACAGACCGCAACAGCTTGACGGCTGCAAGAACACATTCTACTGCGGAGCGATTTCAGCCCTCAACTTCAACGACGAGGGACAGGAGAGAGGCTACTGGCTGCACGATGTAGAGGACGACGGAACGGTACACTCCACATTCCAGCAGCCGTATTGTCCGTAAAAAGACAGAGAACACAGACGACGGCTATCGTGCAGGCGTAAACACTTCCCAGATTGAATATGCGACTACCGCTATTCGACTTCCGTGGGAAATCACTGAGGAGAGCCTGCGTGAGAACATCGAGGGTCAGAACCTCGAAAAGATTATCACCGACCTTATGACCGCACAGCTCGGTGTTGACCTTGAGGACTTGTACCTCAACGGTAACGAGGGTGCCGGTACTGCAAAGGCGTTCTCTACTACGGAGACTTACAAGGCCGGTGATACCGTAACCTACAACGGCAGCGTCTACGAGTTCCAGAAAGCACACGCAGCAGGCGCATGGAATGACAGCGATGTGAGAGAAATCGGTGAGGCCGGTGATGTTGATTTCCTTAAAATCAACGACGGCTGGCTCAAGCAGATTGGCAACGGCGGCCATGTACTCGACGTTTCCACTCAGAGCGATATGAGCCTCGATATGTTCTACAAGGCACTCGGCTCTATTCCGAACAAGTACAACAACGGCAAGCTCCGCTGGCTCATGTCTCCTAAGAGAGCGCAGGAGTGGGAACTGTTCCTACTTAACAAGGTTGTAAATGCAGGCGGCGCAGTGCCGGAGAGCGTTTACAGCAGCCCGGCTCGTATTCCTACTGTTGAATGCCCGTCTCTTTCTGACGACCGCATTCTGCTTACCGACCCGAAGAACCTTATCGTCGTAAACACTTACGATGTGAAGATTCGCAAGACCACAGAGGGCAAGGAAGCAATCATGCAGGATAAGCGTTTCTACGTTACCCATTTGGACTACGACCCGATTATCGAGGAGCTGGACGCTACTGCCATGATTAAGCTGAAATAAGGAGGGCTGGCCTATGTATCATTTGAGACTGATTAAAGCCCTCTCTTATACCGGCCTCGTAAGCGCAACACAGAAGAACCCGGACACCTTTACGGAGGATAAGGCTATTGCGGACGACGCAGTAGCCTCCGGCTATTTCACACTGATTGAGGACGAGGCAGAGGAGGAGCAGCAGGAAGCCAAGTACCGCCTCGATAAGGCGCAGCTCGACGAAATGAAGTTCGACGACCTCAAGAAACTTGCGGCTGACATGGGTATCGACATCACCGGCATTAAGAAAAAGGCCGACCTCGTGGACGCTATCGCAGCCGTTGAGGTTGAACCGGGAGAGCCGGTGGACGATGAAAACGAGGTTGACTACGGCGAGGACGCAGGCAGCCCGACAATGATTGAGCTGCAGGAGCAGTAACAGGAGGTGCAGACATGGCAGACAGACCGTGGGTTACACCAGACGAGGTAAGGGAGTATTCCGAGATACCGGCGGTTCAGAAGCGCAGCGACGCAAGGCTCACGGTGGATATTGCGAGAGCGGAGCAGTATATCATCACATATACGCACAATTCATTCAAAGATATGGAGGAGGTTCCGCAGGCGGTCAAGACGGCAGTTCTTATACTGGCGGAGGCTTACGCCCACAATGCCATTGTCGCAGTCAAAGAGGTAAAGTCGGAGACATTCGACGATTACAGCTACACCGCAGAGTCAACGCAGATAAGCGTAGAGGCATTAGACCTCGCCGCCCTGCTTGACGACTTTGTTATCACGGAGCCGAGAAACGGCGTAACACTTCGCATGAGGAAATTGTAGGGAGGTGCTGAATGAGTTTAGAGAACCTTTTGAACCACACCTGCAATATTTATCACGCAAGGGAGGAGCAGAAATCACCCGGTTACGGGTTGCCTGCCTCTCCCTCTTTTTATTACCCGGAGGAGCCGGACGTTGCGGAGCAGGAGTGCCACTTCGGAGTGCGCTCGCAGAGCGTCACTATCACGCAGACGCAGCCGGTAAACATCATGGACGCAAAGATAAAGCTCACACTTCCAATCGGGGCAGACATTCGCCTAAACGACAAGATTGTGGACTGCAAAACCGGGCTTGAGTACACGGCAGAGCAGCCCGTCGATGTAAGAGGACATCACCTATTCGCCTATATCAAGAAGATTGGGGAGGAGAAGATGTTATGAGCAGGTTAGACATCGACATGACAGAGTTCAAAGAGTTTTTCGGAAAAATGGAGCGGTTTGCGAAAGGGCAATTCAAAGAGGAGCTTATCGAGTATGTAGATACGATAGGCTTTGATTTTTTGCGGGTTGTGCAGGACGAAATCGTGCGCCGCAAGGTTATCGACACAAGATTGTTGCTCGCCAGCTTTGAAAAAGGCAGTGCAGGCAACATTTGGGAGATTGCCGACGGAGGGCTGACGCTGGAAGTTGGAACCAATGTGGAGTATGCGACGTATGTTCACGACGGACACTGGACGAACAGCAAGGGCGTAGCGCAGCGGTGGGTTCCCGGTTACTGGGAGGGAGACCGCTTCATATACGACCCGGCGGCAAAGACAGGTATGTTGCTGAAACAGAAGTGGGTAAAAGGCAACCCGTACTTTGACAGCGCAATCCGTATCTACAACAAAATTTTTCAAGCCAGCCTTGAGGTCAAGCTGGAAGAATGGCTCGACAAGTATCTTGGCGGCTGATAGGAGGTGGGAAAGTGCTTGAGCAGGAATTAGCCAGCATTATCAAATTCACGCTCGACAGAGCAGGAAACCCGTCGCCGTACTACTGGAACGTGCAGGAGAACTTCTGCGTACCAGCAGCTTATTTCCCTACGCCGGAGATTATGACAGGAGGAGAAACGCTACGGACGTATTCTATGGACTACACATGGTATATCATGTTTTTCCACCATACGGCGCAGGAGGCGTATGCTCTTGGGCTTTCAGTTCTTACGGCGATTAAGGGCAGCAGGAACCTCATACCGCTCATAACGGAAACGGGAGAGCCAGCAGGAGGGAAACTGCGAATAGACGACCCCTCACTCAAGATTTTGGACGACGGGGCCGCACAACTTACGCTGAATTGGAGGAGCCGCAGGCCGTATGACATGACCGAGGCGACGAAAATGCAGACGTTTGAGGTGGAGGGCTGGAAAAACCCGGATATTTACATCGAAAGAGTGATACCGGCGGCCTTTGCAGAGGCTATCACGCATTGCAAGACCATGTACCCGACACCGCCACAAAACGCCGGGACAATACCCGGTAAACCATAAGGAGGAGCTTTTATGGCACAGAAAGACACGGCAGCCGGAGTAACCGAGGAGAAAACCGTCGAAAAAGCAGCGGCTCCGAAGTTCCCGGTGGAGAAACTGGCTGCGCATTGCAGGCAGCTTTTTGGCGTTTCCTCTTGCACCTTTGCAGGGGCGACGCAGGGCATGACGGGAGAACACACCGTCGAAGAAATGAAAGCGCACATCAAGAAATGGTGCGGACAGGAGGTTAAGTAAATGGCAGGAGGAACATTCGACAAGCAGGTTGGTAAAGACCGTCCGGGTACTTATATCAACTTCCAGAGCGGCAAGCACGACACCGTAGGCGGCAGTGACCGTGGTATCGTCATTATCCCGCTCAAGAACCACAACTACGGCCCCAAAGGGGAATTTATCACCCTTACAGCGGCAGCCCCGGATGCTGCGTATGCAAAGCTGGGTTACAGCATTTACGACAGCGACGACAATCGCCAGATGTTGCTTATTCGTGAGGCGTTCAAGAAAGCCGCAACGGTCATTGTTTACCGTGTGAACGGAGGAACCGAAGCGAAAGTAACCGCTGCGCCGGTTACTGCGAAAGCAAAATATCCCGGCACGAGAGGTAATCAGTTCAGCTTTACTGTTTCCGAGAACCCGGTAGAGGGCTTTGACGTACAGGTAAACCTCGCAGGCAGCAAGGTAGCGGAGTACACCGGTCTCAAGACCGTAGAGGAACTGGTAGCGCAGGATTGCGAGTATATCACATTCAGCGGTACCGGCGCACTGGTTAAGAACGCCGGGGCAAACCTTACCGGCGGAACTGATGTAACCATGCAGAACGCCGATGTAACAGCACTGCTCGACGCAAGCGAGGGCGTGAAGTTCAACTGTATGTGCTTCCCGTTCACGGAGGCAGCTCTGCAGGCGGCAGCAAAGACCAAAATCAAGTACATTCGTGAGAACATCGGAAAGGGTGTTCAGATTGCTATTCCGAACACGGCCTCTGGCGATTATGAGGGCGTTATCAATGTTACCAACAGCGTAACAGTTGACGGCGTTGACCTCACAGCGGAGGAGGCTTGCGCTTGGGTTGCGGCAGCGACGGCAGCAGCAAAGAACACGCAGAGTAACACCTACGTCGAGTACGACGGTGCAACCGCCGTTGTAGGCGCAAAAACTCACGAGGAAGCGGTAGCGGCTATCAAGAACGGTGAGTTTTTCTTCTCCGTAAGCGAGGAGAGCAAAGTTGTTGTTGAGTACGACATCAACAGCCTTGTGAGCTTCAAGGACGGCAAGGACAAGTCCTACCGTAAGAACAGAGTTATCCGTGTGTTTGATACTTTCGGAGAGGCTTTGCAGCTCAACTTCCCTCCGAACAAATATGACAATGACCCGGACGGCTGGGACATCATGGAGGGCATTGGCCGCTCGCTCTTGAAGAAATTCAGAGACGCAGGGGCTATCAAGAACGTAGACCTCGACAACGACTTTCTTGTTGACAGAGAGCTTTCCGAGGGAGACGAGACCTATTTCAATGTCGGCCTCGAACCCGTTGACAGCTCCGAGAAAATCTACTTCACGGTCACTACACGATAAGGAGGATAAGCGGAAATGGAATATAACAAAAATCCGATTTCCCTTAGAGAGGGAAAGGTATTCATTGACGGCGTAGAGTGCCTTGATAGTGTCAACTGCACTATCAAATTTACGCCGGACGTTTGGACGGGCAAGCAGTTGGGCGAGCGTTCCAACAGCAGCCGTTGGCTGGGCTTTGCCATCACCGGCACTATCACCCGCCGCCGCTCCAACAACTGGCTCAAGACCAAGATTAAGGAATACGCAGCCAGCGGAGCGACCCCGGAGCTTACTATTCAGGGCATTATGAACGATGCCAACAGCGACTACTACGCAGCTCACGGCTCCGATGTAACAACCGTTGTCGGCTGCGTACTTACCGGCGATTTGCCTCTTACTGCGCTTGACAGCGAGGGACAGGTCGTGGACGACGCTATCAACTTCAACGGCAAAGACCTCGTATAAGGTCTGAAACCAGAACCAACAAAACAGCCCCTCGACGGCCAGAAACCGGGAGGGGCTTTATCCATTGTAAAGGAGAAAATTCATCATGGCTAAGAAAGATTTGAAATATTTTATGCGCAGCACTGAGGCAGAAGTTGTTACCGCTCCCGGCCCGGAGAGTTTCAAGGACGAGGACGGCAATGTTATCCAGTTTGAAATCAAGGTGCTTTCGCAGGAGGAAATCAACCGTATCAACGACAACTACCGCCGCCACAGCATGGCAACCGACAAGAAAGGCAATCCGCTCGTAAATGGTGGCGAGATTGTTTGGAAAACTGAGAGGGACAGCGCAAAGGCCAGCCGTCACATGATTGTTGAGGCATTGCAGTACCCAGACCTCAAAGACCCGGAGCTGATGAAGTATTACGGCTGCGTGGACGTAACAGATATGCCTCTCAAGGTATTCCCGAAGCCGGACGAGTACCAGCACGTTTCCCGTATCGTTATGCAGGCCCTCGGCCTTATGAGCAAGGTTACTGACGACGAGGAAGTTGAAGCAGCAAAAAACTCATAAACACTCCCGGCGGAGACGGATATTGGGCGAGTATCTTGTGGCAGCGGCATAACCTCCGCATGGAGGAATTTTATGCCATGCCACGGAGATTGCAGCTCTTGTATATTGCGTCCGAGCTTGAGGAGGACAGGAACCCTACGAGGCGAGACACGAAACAGTAATTTATTCGTCCCCGATGTCGAGCGTCCATATTCTTTTCAGCGGGATTTTTTGCTTTATTTCATCATCGAGAGAGGGATAGCAGGTGAGCAGTTCTTCGATAATTTCCTTTTTCGACCATAAGCGAACCTTGAAGAATTGCATAGCACGTTCACGCTCGACAGAGGAGCGGAAACCACTCCACGAAACCAAGAGGCCGTATTCAGCACCGACGTTCGCCATGGTGCCTATGAGCTGGTCTAAAACGATACGGTCAATAGCGTCATTCGTGGATTTCACCTGTACGCAGATTTTCGGAGAGGAGAACCCAAGACTACCGGCAGAAGCAAGAATGTCAACGCCGTGGTCGGGGCCTTTTGGGCTGACGTAGGTAACGAAACCTTTCGCCCGGAGGATTGCAGCAACGACGTGAGCAAGGCCGTCACCCTTGAAGTTCTGAATTATGAAATCGGAGATAGCGTCAAGAGATTCGGTCTCAATGTCCCGAAACGGGGAATTTTCCGGGGGGGGGTAAACACTTGTTCACTATTTGGGGCAGGACGGAACAGGGAAACAGATTTCTTTATTCTGGCCTCCTGCTTTATTTGGCAGGTGGTAATAGCAGCACCAAGCGAGTATTGAATATCCTGCTCAAAAACGCTTTTCGGAACATCAGAGAACCACTCGACAGAGCGGGAGTGACGGTAACAGTCCTCGACCTCTGTATCAAAGGCATATTCGCCCACGATTTTTCCGAAATGGAGTATTCCGGGCAGATTTTTACTCGGAGTGATAACCCAATCATCGACGGACATTCGGCTGCTGAAAATGTGAGCTTGGCTTGCAAAATTTAAGGCCGCCCTCTCCTTGAGGGTTGGGACTTTTTCGAGGAAATACTGCTGGATTGCAGCTCTCCCGGAAAAGGAATTTAGTGGTTTATCTATTTCTTCAAATGTGAAGTAGATTTTATTGTTTTCAAGGAACCGTGCTTCATGCTCCCCAAAGCGTCCGGCACGGCACAACCATATAGACATAGGCACAGACCTCCCATTTTTTCTTAAATATTACCACGGGAGGAAGCGAAAAAGGGTCAAGTACCCAAAAAGCGGCAAAAGAAATCAAAACAAAAAATTTAGCCCCGAAACAGGACAGAGGAGGTGAGGATAATGCAAGAATTAAAAGCCAGATTTAGTCTGCTGGACGACATGAGCGCACAGATAGAACGAATTGCAGAGGCCGGTATGCAAATGGTTGAGCAGTTTGAGGACGCAGGCAGCGCAGCCGGAGACGCTTTTGACGGTATCGAGAGCGGCGTTGCGACAGCGGCAGGCTCAGTAGACGGCGTTGCAACGGCAACGTGTGGGAGTGGAGCGACGGCATGAGACTTGTTTACGGTGAGCTGCA
>OHAC01003028.1_pt1 | contig 12439 bp, 24 predicted proteins | sample 1577051 | NCBI WGS metagenome assembly OHAC01 (sample SAMEA3541499, study PRJEB24748) | human gut metagenome | biome: human gut; feature: human-associated habitat; material: faeces | place: China | collected 2012 | reverse complement strand
TGAATAGATTGACTTTTATTTTTCTAATAATTTCTAATTCTTCTCTGTATGTGTCCACTAAAATGTTCTTGTCAGACTCTTCTAATTTATTATTCTCTTGAACTTTTTTCACTGTGTCTTCCAATAATTTTTCTGTCAACATCCTAGTTCACCTCTATATTCTAAATCTAACCACTTGATACAGTCCTCAAGAGCATCGTCATAATAATCAAACTTGTTGCCACTTGGAGATTTCCAACGTCTTTCATCACCATAGTAAATTGCTCTTTGTTTTATAAGTAATGGAGCTAATTCTTCAGGCGACATTAACCTAATTGCATCTATTACTCTCATTTATATTATTCTCCTCAAAATTTTCTTCCAATAGATCAAAGACCATTACACCATGTCTCTCAAACCATCGTATCATTTGTTCTTCTACAGATTCTTTTATGTCAATTTTGTTAAGTAAGTCTTTTATGTCAGTTCTGTCAAGCAAGTCAATGAACCTCATAGAGCAAATAATCACCATCCTTTATCTTTTATTCTCTGTATGTCAATTTATCTTTCAACGAATTTTATTTCTTCGCCACAAACATTACATTTCAGATAACCAAACTCAACGAGGGAATACGACTCGAAAATATATTTGAAATCGCAAAGAGGACACTCCTTCTTATGTTCTTTACGAATCTTATCTATCTTTTCTTGCTCATCAGCACTAATTGGAAATCCTCTAATACAATCGCATTGTAATTTATTAATCTTTTCTTGTAACTTTTTTAATTCTTCATCTTTGTAATGTTCATCTTTTAATCCATTATTCTCCATTTGAAGTTGTTTAATTTGTCTATCCTTTTCTTTAAGTCCATTTGCTACAGACTGAAGGTTTTCAATATGTTTATCTGTCATATATTCTTCATACCAACCCATAACAATTGCTCCTTTCTAATCTAATGATAGTTATAATATCTGTATATCGACTTCACATTATCTTTATTCTCTCTACTGCCATCGTAGAGAACATAATTTGCAATGATTTTCGCACCAGTAGACTCCATATATTTCTTCACAGCATTCAAAGTTTTTCCTGAGTAATATGAATCATCTACGAATACAAATTCCATTCCTTCATATATTCTCTCAACATCATGAGGAAGTTCTTTACCATGTCTCAAGCCACCTGGTAGTAATAACAAGCGGATGTCATCATGTGAGCATAATTTGAAATACACAGAACCAATTTCACCAGACATTACAAAGTTATTGCAGTTAGTTTCTTTGATAATGCGATTCATAAAAGACTTTAAAAATTCTTCATCTGACTTAATCGCAGCATCTAATTCATTGAAATACGCTTCACCACCAACATGAGTCTCCAAACATTTTTGTACTTTTTCTATCATCCGTGGCTTTAAATTAACCACATAATCACATCCTTTCGTATTATTTTTAGAAATACTTTGCATAGCTGTGACACTATGCAAAGTTGAAATATATAAAATTAAATATTATTTACCATCTGTTACAACAGCATTTGAACCAGAAACAGTCACCCATCCAAATTTATTTCTTGCTTCAGCTTCTTTCATTCTAATAAGATTGTCAGTAATTGACTCACTGATAATTCTATTAGATTCTGCTTCAGCCTGTGCTTTTGTAATCTCAATCTGCGCATCCGCTTCAGCCTGCATCTTTTCAGTTTCTTTCTGAACCTGAATTTTCTGCTGTTCTGCTTCTGCTTGCTGTTTTTCCTGAAGTGCTTTTACACGATTGTCGATAGATTCTTTTAACTTTTTATCTGGATGAACGTCAATAATAGAAGCGTCAAGAACTTCGATTCCATATTTCTTATGGAATTCTGTATTCAAAGCATCCGTAATTTCTTTGTTGATTGCTGATCTGTTACCAGAATAGATATCCATCATAGAATAATTTGTTGTAACTTCAGAAATCTTTGATTTAAGAACTGTTTTTACACGTGTTTCTACAATATCATCCCCGTCCATTCCACGGAAGTTCTTGTATGTATCAATGACCGTATCTGGATCATATCTATAAGACATCTGGAAACTCAGTGCAATACTTGCATCATCTGATGTTGCAACTTTAAATGAATCGTCTCCCTTACTTCCCTCACGCTTATCTTTTGACAAGACAAGAATCTCATTACTTGTTGAAAACTGTTTTACTTTCTTAATTGGTGAAATGAAGTTTAATCCAGGCTGCAACACCTTATCTTCTACTCCACCTTTATAGCTATAAACAATTCCAACCTTTCCTGTGTCAATCAGTTTACAAGATTTGATTGTAAATAACCCTCCAACTACTGCTACTGTTGCTACAATTCCAATAAATAATCCTTTTTTACTCATTCGTTAAATCCTCTTTCTTTTTTAAATTTTCAATTTCACGCTTTGCTTTTGCATTGTCTTTTTCTATTTTTAAATAGATTCTATTTGCAATTAAACAAACAACCAATGCAAAAACCGCAAATGCTAGTGCAGATAATAAAAATATCACCCACATATGTTGGCTCACCTCTTTTCTATTTGTTTTAGAACATTTATAACAAAACAGTGAAAAAAATAAACTGTTTCATATCTAGTTATTCTCTACATGCATTCTCTAATTTTACTTATCTTTGATTCAATCTCGTCAGGTTTCATATCGTTTTTTATACTATGTAGGTCTTTCCAAATCACATATCCTGAATCATTTTCGCCACAGTAATAAAATTTCTCTCCATTAATTATTCTCCAATACTTCCTATTGGTTTTGTAGTAAATTCCATCTTTTGCAAATTTTTCTTTTGTGTAAGAAGCAATTATTTTATCATTGATAGGAAAACCAATCTCTACGAAATCTATTCCATCAGCATTAATGCTGTCCATATACTCTAACAATTCTTTCATTTACTTATTCTCCATCTAAAATCTGGTCACATTTACAACACTCTAACCTGATTTCAGAAAGTTTTAGATAAACAATTGAATCGGATGTTTCATATTCTCTGTCATCTTCATCTTCTGCAATATCCAAAATTTCTCTGAACCCAATTAAAACATCTTTATCAGGCAATTCAATTACTTCTTCAATGAATACCATCTTGTAGTGTGTATCTCTGTAAATTGATTCATCTACAAACTTATTCTCCATTTCATATGGTGTATATTCATAAGGTTTCCTGTATTCCAAAATCCTATATACTCTGTCAGAAAAATCATGCAGCCAAGTCTCTAAATCTGTATTACATCTCATGTATTTCACCTCGCTTTATCACATTCATGAAAATCTAAAAGCATCTGATATTTATATTCTCCAAACCTTTTCTTCCAACGTTCCTTAGATTTTTCTGTTGTCCAATTAAAAGGCATCATATGATAGTTGATTAAGAAACACATATCAGCAACATCTTTATAAAATATCTCGGCAAAATTTTCTAAAATCATATATGAACCAATTGAATCATGTCCGTAAAAACGTGCAACTCCATCATTGTCCAGTTTCTTGCAATATAATTTTCCATAATCATGAAATAATGCCGCTAGATTATATTTTGATGGATAACCATATTTTGAGAACAATTCATGTGCATTCTTACAATGGTCTGCAAGTGTTGAAGTATGATGCGGATTTTGTTGATTAAAACCTTCCATATTATCAAACATTTTTAACGCATCTAATCTGTTTTTATTATGTATGTAATGAATAATCCCCTCGTCAAAACCCTCTTCCATGAACGGAATCTGGAATTTTCTAATCTGCCTATCTAACACTTCTTCCGGCACAGGATGTGGTCTATTCGGATTATCAGTCTTGCATTGCTCAAATGGTTTTGGAATTAGATAAACAATCTTATAGCAGTCAATACCTTTGACATTTTCAATAATTGCTCGTCTTGACCTCATTGTAATATTTGTCGCATCAGCAATTACATTAGTATTATTCTCCAATGTCTCACGGATTCTTTTGTGAAATACTTTGAATACTTCTTCATTTTTAGATTGATCTTCTACTTTACCGGTTAAATCTTCACGAATATTGTCTGATGATACGATAATTGTATTAGAATTATTCTCTGCAATTTCTTTTGCGACACTTGATTTACCACTTCCAGACAAGCCAACCATAACCCGTAATGTTGGTTTATTCATTTAAAAATCTCCTTTAAACATAAAAATTACATAATCACCTATTATCCATTATGTTTTAACAAATACTCACGACTTACATTTTTAAAGCTCTGCTGTCCATTCTGTGTTCTGTATACAAATCCTTCTCTCTTGACTTTTGGATTTAATTCGCTATATCCATCAGCTTCAAGCTTCATCTCTTCCATAGTCTTTGGGAGTTCATAAGCCGTATCAATAATTGGTACACTTGTTAACCCATGATTCTTACAGAAATTAGCCATTTCCATTGTTCCAACTCTCACACCATCGATAATCAGATTGAATACAAACAACTTATTTTCTGTAAATTTATATGGATTTCCCTGAACTGAACCAACACCTTCACCTTGTAATACAATTCTGTTATAATTATTCTCTATCGCAAACTGTGTGAGAATTTTTTCAATATCATATTTATCAGCTAATTCCCAATAAATATTTGATTCGTGATAACAATCCTGTTCTTTATCTGCCTGTCTTACATTCCTGCTGCATACAATAAAGTCAAATTTGTCTTTTCCTTTCTTCAATCTGTCAACGGCAAAAGTACAACTTGTTCCATCGCATTTCTCAGTTTTAATCCACTTTTCTGTAGTCTGAAGATAGAATGGTGCGTTCTCAATTCTAGTCTCATCAGTTTTAACAATCCAATCTGGAAATTTCTTTGGGTTATCTTTCTTACGACCAAACAGCATAAACATAATCTTTCGACCAATGCTATATCTCATAATTTTTCTGACAATCGGCTTAGAAAATAACTTTGGTCTGCGATTTGCCATAGCCTTGTACTTGGCGTTTGGATCAACCTTATTAGTCTTTCTTGCAGCATCCTCTTCTGAAGCATAAGTAATTTTTAATGCTTCTGTAACATCATCACCAATCTTTTTGTCTTGTAATTCTGGGAAAAGTGACAATGGTAAAGCTAATCCCTGACTAATCACTTTGAACTTTCCAAGTTTCATAGTCTTGACTTTGAATTTCTTATTTGCTAAAAATGCAAATCTTTCATCTGTTTCTGGACATTTACTATCAATCTCGATATAAACAGCCATATCTCCTACTTTAAATTCATTCTTTTTGGCGATACAAACCCACCCCAAAACTCCAATAAGTTCAATATTATCAGCTCCATCTATCGGCTTGATCCACTCAATCTTTTCTACGTGTGCTAATGCTCTTTCTTTATTTTCCAAGTTCCTCTTACCTTAGTAAGTAGTGCGCACTTTATCCTATAGGAACTTTTCTATTTTTTCCCTTTCTTATTTAATCTTCTAATTTGTTACCTTTTGCTTCATTACAAAGCTTACACATCGTTTGATAGTTACTAATATCATTAATACCACCTTTTGAACGTGGTAAAATGTGATCTTTTGTCATTAAAATTTCATCACCATTATCATCAACTGCATACAAATTCAAATGATAAATCTTATCCTGTAAATGCCTTTCTTTTGCAAAATATTGTCCTTCAATTCCACAAACTGAACATTTACAGCCTTTTGTAAAAAATGTCTGATATCGTTGACTATTACCTTTAATCAAATCTCCATCAAAATCGACTTTTGCATTTCGCTTGTCTTTTTCAAACAAAACATCTTTAACCTTACTGTGTACATATTCTATGGAATATGTGGACTTTCTGATAAGATCGTCATGTTTTGGTTTAATCTTATGCAACCTAACATCTCTGTTTGAAATAAAAATGTTTTCTACATTTTCTTTGCTTAATAAGTCAGTCAAATCCTTTACTGTGTGAATTTTGTTGGAAATAGAAATAGTGCTGCCATTCCATTTAATTCCTGTTATCTCTGTATTAAGAGTAGGAGACAATGGATTATTATTCTTAGGAAATTCTGTTGATAGAAAATCATCAATCGTTTGATATTTATCCATTAATACTTTTCCATCTATCTTGTAATTAAATCTCAACCCCTTATATCTTGATTTATTACTTTTTTTACTCATTTTCATTACCTCCTAAGAAATATTCTCCAACGAAACTCGCCATTTCATCTCTACCACCCCAAATTTATATAATACTTAGCAAACAACTGTAATCCCTCATTAATTGCTGCTAATCTGCGAATATCTTCCATTCTTTTATTCTCTACTATATTTTCGTAAAGTTCTTTATTGTCGCCAAACATAACATCTGTATAGTCATATCTTGGATCATCTAACCAATATTCATCCAAATCTATAACATACTCAAAAGCCTGAATCATCTTATCTAATGCTTCATCCCACTTTTCAGGCGTGTCCATTTCTTCTCTGCCAGGATAACCATTGTTAAGCTTCTTAAATTTTTTCAATCTTGGAATGATATACTTGGCAAACGTAATATCTAAATTCCATGTTTCTTTTGGATTCACATACAATCCCTGCTGCTTTAACCATCTCTTTCTCTGTCGATTATTCATTAATTATCACCTCACTTTATGTATTCTCCCTTATGCTAAAGCCATCTTGAATTTCTTTAATGCCATACTTACAGTGGATGCTTTCATATTCATAATTTCTGCAACTTCATTATTTGTATATCCATGATATTTGAGAGCAACAATATTCTTCACTTGGTCTTTCAGCTTGTCATATTCTTTCTGAAACTTAGCCTTGAATATGTATTCTCTCTCAATATTCTCAGAAGAAACCATTAATAGAGTTTCACTAATAGGGCTATCATAATTTTCATCGAATGCTTCCATAGAATATACTGTGTCATGTCTAAGATGTTTTGCCGTATTAATCTTTCTCAAATAATTACTCACTTCATTTCCCATACATCTGTATGCAAATGTAGAGAATTTTGTCTTATTTGAGTCATAATTTAATGCAGCCTTGCACAAACCAATAGAAAGCAATCCACTGAATTCTTCTATATCCAACTTGTGATCTTTTGCATATTTGTAGATTAGATTATAATTTTCTTCTGCCAGATTCTTTTGTTTTTCATTAAGCATTGTTTATACCTCTCAATCATTATTTGTATACTTACTTATTCTCCAAAAGAATCTGAACAAAACTACAAAACTACAAACACAACATCTTTCATTACAGATGGAATTGTAAAAACATTCTTCTTCTGTTTTATTTCGTATACTTCTTTTCCAGCTTCATCGGTAACAACTTTTGCAGTAAGGATTTTGCCGTCTTTAATTTTTACAGAATCATTATTCTGATCCTTAAATACAACATCTTTAATAAATCTAATTGTCATAATTTTTATTCTCTCCAATCTTTCAACCCACTTAATATCCACTCTACTGTTGGCTCATTCCAACCATTACCCATCATTGAATAACGTTTTGTATCACTCATTTTTCTTCCATTAAATGATATGTCTGTATATCCATCCGGCAATCCTTGTAATCTTTCATATTCAATAGGTGTCAGTTTTCGTGGTCTGCCATGATCCATGACAGATTTAATATGATATCCACCATTTACACAGGTCAAAGTACAACACTTAAACTTAGGATTATAAATACGTCTATTCATTTCCATCGTATTAACCTTTAACTCTGCACAAACACGTTTGTTCATGTCGATGATTTCAAAATCTTTTTTATAGAAATATTTCTCATTGACATTATTCTCCATCACATCTTTTAAAACTAACGGAGATTCTTGTGGCGATTCACCCAATGGTATATTCGTCCAATAGTATCTTTCACGATTTTGTGCGCTAAAAATTGCAGAGTTAATAAGCAAAGGATCAACTCCAATACACTTAGTCATTGTATTTAAATCTTCTTCTCTACTCGGTATTACATTTTCAAACATGAAATATTTTGGCTGAATTGCCTTAAGACATTCGATGGCTTTAAAGAAAATACCTGATTTGCCATCTAAACCATTGTTGACTTGTTTATCTTCTATTCTGATTTTGCTCAAACTTTGACAACAAGTTCCTGCTAATAACAAGTCATATCCTTTGAATTGATTAAAATCCGCTTCATATAAATCACCGTGATGTACCACAAACGGAAAATGGTACTGAGAAACTGCAATAGCTTCAGGCAGAATCTCATATGTATGATACTCTTTCACCGGAATACCCAACTGTTGTAATGCATATAATCCAGTTTCTACACCACCACAGAGGCTTAACACTCTAATTCCATCAGTGGAAGTTTTTCTTTCATTCAGTAGTCATGAATGCTGCGTGAAAGAAGCAAATAATTAACTACATATGAAAGGAAATAAGAGTAATTCTAGATAATATGCTTGTACAAGCCTTGAAAATAAGGCAATTTGAGCAATACAAATAAAAGAAAAATTTCAAATCACTCCAACCATCTGTTATCCAAATAATAAAAACCAAATACCATTCCACCAATTAAAATAACCCAAAAGACCCAAAAAATAATTATGCCTATATTAGATTGCAAATGATCTACTGTATCATTAATATTCATATCCTTATAGAACTTTGTTTTATTAATTGTATGGTTATCTAGCTTTGTAAAAATTGTTCCTGTATATTCTGTCTTACTACCATAGTAGACATATCTGACATGATAATCGCCATCAATTGTGTCAATATAATTTTTATATGGTTTATATATTTGACCATAATCAAATTCAATTCCGAGAAAAGTTACTTTATCACAATGTTTATTATCACTGTCATACAAGTCCCAAGTCCAATATTCTTCTTCGTGACTGCCAGTTACATTACCATCTTTGTCATATTCATATACTGTTTTGGTATGTCTTGTATAGTGTTCTTCATCTTTTTCTACACTCATATATTCTCCACCAATCTCAGGATATGTAACTGTATCTACTGCTTTCAAATCACCATATACAAACGCATTTCCAACATTCGTGTCCATGCCATATTGGAACATTTCTTGACTTTCTATCTTGACAGCTTTATTGTAAATTTCATTTTTATCCATCTGGTGTTCTGAAATCTTTGAAGAAATCAAAACACCAAACAGAATCATAACTGCAATGATAGAAATACTAGCCAAGATTTCACGTTTTGTTATTTCAAACTCACCAAAATCAAAACCTTTTCTACCATGTCTCATATACTAATCCTCTTTAAATATATCCTTCGGAGCATCTACCGGAGCGTTATAATCCAGATATTCATATTCTTGCACTTCATATCCTAGCAGTCCAAGAAACTGTCTTGTAGGGAACTTTCTTACATATCGTTTGTATTCCTTAATCTGCTTATTATAATTGCTGCGATACTCTGCAATCATGTTCTCTGTCATAGATAACTCATTCATAAGAGTCTTATAGTTCTCATTCGACTTCAACTCAGGATATGCTTCTGCAACTGCTGTAATCGCTGTTGTTACATTCTCGATATCTCCTGTTGATCCACGACCATCTGCAACTGCTGTCAATGTATCAGCTTCGTGTTTGTCATACTGTTTTACACAATCAGCAAGGTTATATACAAGGTCAACTCTTCGTTTTTCTTGTACTTTAATATCTGACGATGCTGTATTTACCTGTTCTTCAAATGCAATGGCTTTATTTTGTGAACCCTGTACTCCAAATACAATCATCAAAATAACTGCTATTACTCCTACGCCAATAATTACTGGTACTTTCCAATTTGTGTTTTTCATATTGTCTCCTTTTGATATTTTTATTAATTACACTGTAATATTCTCTTATTCACTTGGATTTCAATAACCGAATGGTTTGGATATGATTTTAAATTTTCAATTAAAAAATCGTTTTCTTACGATTTCTCTTCTTCATCCATAATTGCCCCACAATTAGGACAATATTTTGATTTTAATTTCTGGTTTGCATAGTTCAATTTGTATACTTTTTTATTACAAACTGAGCAATATATACCCTCATTTACACATTCGCCCAATAGAAGCCAACGACCATGTTTTTTTACATCATTTTTTACATCATCCATTGGAACTGTCATCGCTCCTGCTATAACATTTGCATTAAGAAACTTCGACAAAGCTTCTCCAAGTATTAATTCTACATTGTCCACAAGTATTCCGTCATTTAACGTATACAGTTTATGACGTTCTAACCATTCATTTATCGTATATATTTCTATTTTATCTGATATACCCATTGCATTTGCTGTGTTTATAAGATTATTTTTATTATTTTTTGTATATGTAATAATTGGTCTTCCTGTTACATATGCTGTTGAAATAAGCATTGTCGTTTTACCAGCGCCACGTCCACGATTTATAATTCTCATGCTTCCTCCTAAGTATAATCCCACAAAAAATCAAAAATTTTATGAATATATTGATAACCATTGTGTAACTCACCTTTATATCTGCGAATTGTTTTATTAGACTGTCGTTTTAAATGACTGCTTCTTCTGCCACGGTACAATCTCTGATAATATGGTTTTGGATTTTTAACATAACCAACACCCTTAACCCATGCTTCATCTGTGTATCCAACAGGAGATGGATTATAACCACCAACAGTCTCATACAAATGTTTGAGGTGATTCTTGTGCTTTAAGTTTCTTTCATATTTGGTTTTCTTCTTTCTTCTTGAATGATTATTATGTTTTTCTTCATCCTGCTCGTACCAATCACTACAATGTCCAAAAGAATAAACCTTACCACCAACTTTATCGCACCAAACATAGTCATCAATATCTTCCTCATCAATGTATGACTTGTATTTTTCGAATGATTCACATCCATAAGGACATTCTCTACATTTCACCAAACCACCTCCTGTGTCTTTTATTCTCCCAATTTTCTTCCACAATAAGGACAATACAAAATATATTCTCGTTGATGAACCAATCCATCATCGTAATCATCCCATTCAAAAGTTTCTATATCCAAATAATATTCATTCGTCAATGGATCAATATATATCTGATTGTCAAGTGAGTCATAATCACAACGATTACACATATTTATTCTCCTAATTCGTAAAGCCCACACAATTCTCAATCAAATAATCCATATCCAAATTCATGCCATTAAAACCATGCTCTCTGCATACTACTTTATTATCTATTACAATTCCTGCCATCATAGTATTTCACCTCTTTTTCGAATCCTACTTTTTATTATTCTCTACTTTAATAACATATAGATTGCATATGGGTAGTAAACGTAATCCAGAACCAAGTTAAATAATAACTGGAATCTATGAAACTTATGTTCTTCAATGTTATAAGAAAATGCACTCTTGAACTCGTTAATGTTCACACATAAACCCCATAAGCAAGCAAATACCTGTAATGCAGACATAATAATAAATTCAGTTGTCCCAATCTTATTGCCTAACACTATGTAGAAAATAATTAAAAACAGTTCAATTAAAAATGTGAGAAAAATTGTTGCGCCTTGAATTTCGTCACTATAAGGTTTACCACCATTCTGTTTTTCATTATTCTTTAATTGCTTAATCCTCTTGTTCTTCCACAATGTTTTGCTCAATGCACATGGAGTACTCTTTACTCTAGAAAATGCTAAAACGAATAAAATTGTTAATGTTAAAATCTTCATATTGTAATACTCTCTTTATTTTCTACATTTAACACTGCCGCCGGCATCAATATCTCCTGATACATTTCCACAAGTTACTGAGCCACCTGCATCAATGTCACCAATGACATTGCCACTTACTTCACAGTTTCCACCACAATCAATAGTTCCTGCATTGCCACGAACTGTCACTGAACCACCACAGTCGATCTTATTTACATCTCCTTCAATAAATACTTTAATCTTAATATCACTACCACATTCCTGAATAGTATTACCATCTACAATTACTTTTCCATTACTGATGACTACATTGCTATTTTCTGAACAAGTGATAGCTTTTCCATTAATCGTAATTCTGTTCATACTCTTATTCCTTTCTATATTTTCTACTTAATCTTGATATTTGCCAATCTCTTATGACTCAATACTTTCAGCGTATCTTCAATACCTTCATAATAAGCACTTTCCATATCTGGATTATCATAATTTCTTCCCTTGTCAAATACCTCTCGTAAGTACTTCTTTTCATCTTTCTTATCTATGGATAATCGCTTGATTTTATCAATGCAATCATTACAGATATCCAATCTATTAAATAATTTGTTCCAAATTCGACAACCGTTTACATATCCTGTAAATCGGATATCTGTCTTCAATGTATTTCCACAAATATCACATACACGATACTTTATTTTTGACATCAAATCACCTACCCTTTGTAAATCCAACAATGGTTGTTATCTTTAATTTCAGTTTTTTTCTCTGTACCAACAATACCTACCCCTTTAATATGCATACCATTTTTATCGTAAATCAACT
>OHAC01003022.1_pt1 | contig 12459 bp, 8 predicted proteins | sample 1577051 | NCBI WGS metagenome assembly OHAC01 (sample SAMEA3541499, study PRJEB24748) | human gut metagenome | biome: human gut; feature: human-associated habitat; material: faeces | place: China | collected 2012 | reverse complement strand
AGAGATAAGACCAACCCACTCTTTGACCGTTTAAAATTCTTAAGCATCACGGCATCAAATCTGGATGAGTTTTTCATGGTCCGCGTGGCCTCCTTAAAGGACATGGTCCATGCCGGATATAAAAAACCGGATATCGCCGGAATGACGGCTCAGGAACAGTTGGATAAGATCAGCGTCCGGACCCATGAACTGGTGGTTCAGCAGTATAATACCTACAACCGGTCCCTGCTTCCGGCACTCAGAAACAACGGATTAAATCTGATCGAGTGCCATGAGGACCTGACACCGGAACAGGGAGTGTTCGTGGACCGGTATTTCAAGGAAGAGGTCTATCCGGTACTCACCCCGATGGCGGTGGACTCCTCGAGACCGTTCCCCCTTGTCCGGAATAAATCCTTAAATATCGCGGCACTGCTGAAGAAAAAAGACGGCGATGAGGAACTGGAATTTGCCATGGTACAGGTTCCGGCGGTACTCCCGAGGATCTTAAGCCTCCCGGTGACCACCGATGAGAACCACAACGAGACGCGGAATGTGATTTTCCTGGAGGAGATCATCGAGCGGAACATGCAGCAGCTGTTCTTAAACTACGATATCGTGACCTCCCACCCGTTCCGAATCATGAGAAATGCCGATTTCTCCCTTGACGAGGAGGAAGCTGTGGATCTTCTCGAGGAGATCGAGAAGCAGTTAAAGCGCAGGCAGTGGGGCGAGGTCATCCGTCTGGAGGTAGAAGAAAAGGTAGACAAGCGCCTGTTAAAGATCTTAAAGCGGGAGCTTGCAGTCAGCAATGAGGACATTTACGAGATCAGTGGCCCGCTGGATCTGACCTTCCTTATGAAAATGTACGGTATGAGCGGTTTTGACAGCTTAAAAGCACCGTCCTATACCCCGCAGCCGGTCCCGGCATTTATGAATGACGATGATATTTTTACCAACATCCGCAAGGGCGATATCCTCCTGCATCATCCATACCAGACCTTTGACCCGGTCGTAGAGCTGGTGCAGAAGGCAGCAAAGGATCCGGATGTTTTGGCGATCAAGCAGACACTGTACCGTGTCAGCGGACATTCCCCGATCGTTGCAGCCCTGGCTGAGGCAGCAGAAAATGGCAAGCAGGTATCGGTTCTGGTGGAGTTAAAGGCGCGGTTTGATGAGGAAAACAACATTAACTGGGCAAAGAAGTTAGAGAAGGCCGGCTGCCATGTGATCTACGGTCTGGTTGGCTTAAAAACACACTGTAAGATCACACTGGTGGTGCGCCGCGAGGAAGACGGCATCCGCCGCTATGTACATCTGGGAACCGGAAACTACAATGATTCCACGGCAAAGCTTTACACGGACTGCGGTCTTATAACCTGCCACCCGCTGATGGGGGAGGATGCAACGGCAGTCTTTAACATGCTTTCCGGCTATTCTGAGCCGCCGACCTGGAACCGCCTGATCCTGGCGCCGTTGTGGCTGCGCAACCGCTGCGTCCGCATGATCCGCAGGGAGACTGCCCGCGCAAGGGAAGGAAAACCAGCCCACATCATGGCGAAGATGAATTCCCTCTGCGACCGCGAGATCATTGCCTGCCTGTATGAGGCATCCTGCGCCGGTGTAAAGATCGAGCTGGTGGTCCGCGGCATCTGCTGCCTGAAGGCAGGTGTGCCGGGCTTAAGCGAAAATATTACGGTGCATTCCATTGTGGGAAATTTCCTGGAGCATGCCCGGATCTTCTATTTTGCGAATGGTGGAAGCCCGGAGGTTTACATGGGAAGTGCCGACTGGATGCCGCGTAACTTAGATAAGCGTGTCGAGATCATGTTCCCGGTCGAGGATCCGGCCTTAAAGGAGCAGGTGATCCATATCCTCAAGGTGCAGCTGGCCGATAATGTGAAGGCTCATATTTTGCAGCCTGACGGCACCTACGAAAAGATCGACAAGCGCGGCAAGGTGCTTGTGACAGCGCAGGAGCAGTTCTGCGAAGAGGCTGTGGCTATGGCAAAGGCAGCTACTGCCCGGGATGATGTGCACAATACCCGTGTGTTTGTGCCGTCGGAGGGCCAGGGGCTGTAGCCTGAAGGCTGGATATAAGTGTGAATAGGAAAAGGATGTGCCCATAGCCCGGGTGCATCCTTTTTGCATTCATACATTGTGCAGACAGACACATCCTTTTCCTGTTTTACCCGGAAATGTAATAAAAAAGTAAAGCAGGAAGGGCTGTTTTATGGTACACTGAAGGTAACTGTGAGGGACAGGCCAGAAACCGGATCGGGTGAATGTCTGTTGCTGCCTGCGCAGTATGCGAATAAAAAGAACGGGGCCTGCATAGCTGCACGGTTTCCCGAATAACGATAGATACACGAGGAGGAATGAGTCATGGCAGAAACCAATATTCTGGTAGTAGACGATGAACAGGAGATCGCGGATCTGGTAGAAATCTATCTGGTAAGCGACGGATATAAAGTATTTAAGGCATCCAATGCACAGGATGGCCTGGACATTTTGGAGAAGGAGGACATCCAGTTATGCCTCCTTGATATCATGATGCCGGGCATGAACGGCTTAGAAATGTGCAAAAAGATTCGGGAGACCAATAACATCCCGATCATCATGCTGAGCGCAAAATCGACCGATCTGGATAAGATCCTGGGACTGGGCACAGGTGCCGATGATTATGTAGTAAAGCCCTTCAACCCGCTGGAACTGACTGCCCGGGTGAAATCCCAGCTGCGCCGCTATACCCAGTTAAATCCGAGCAGCAACGTGCATGAGACCTTGAAGAACGAGATCAGCATCCGCGGACTCACCATCAACAAGGACAATCATAAGGTAACCGTTTATGACGAAGAGGTGAAGCTGACCCCGATCGAGTTCGATATTTTATATCTCTTGGCCTCCAATCCGGGCAAGGTATTCAGCACGGACGAGATCTTTGAGAAGGTCTGGAATGAGAAGGTGTATGAGGCAAACAACACCGTTATGGTACATATCCGCCGTCTGCGCGGCAAAATGAAGGAAGACGAGCGCCAGGACAAGATCATCACCACAGTGTGGGGGGTAGGATACAAAATTGAAAAATAACAGCAGAAAAAGCGATCTGAGCCACCGCTACCATACGCGGGTCATCGTGAACATCATTTACAGTACACTGGTGGCCTGCCTGATCGACATCTTTCTGGTGACAAACCTGACGATGCTGGCAGAATACGCAAAGCGCTCTGAGCAGTCGAGTGCCCTTCTCAATATGGTGGGGCAGTCAGATGTAGTAGTGGTCCTGGGCTATGTGCTGATCGGCATTCTGGCATTTTCGGTGACCTTTCTGCTTTTGCAGGAAAAGTCGGCAGCCTATATCGGGCGGATCTCCGATGTAGTAGAACGAATTTCCGACGGGGATTTAAACACCCAGGTGGAGGTGGTGGGAGACGATGAATTTTCCTCCATGGCCTCCAATCTGAACAAGATGGTGGAGGATATCCGCCGTCTGATGGATAAGGAGCGGGAGTCGGAGCGCACCAAAAATGAGCTGATCACGAATGTAGCCCATGACCTGCGCACGCCGCTGACCTCCATCATCGGGTATCTGGAGCTTTTGTCTGGTCAGGTGGTGCTGCCGCCGGAAATGCAGAAAAAGTATATCGATATTGCCTACAGCAAGGCCAAACGTCTGGAAAAGCTGATCGAGGACTTGTTTGGCTTTACCAAGATGAATTACGGAAAGCTTGCCATGCATGTGTCCAAGGTGGACATTGTAAAGCTTTTAGGACAGCTTTTGGAGGAATCCTATCCGAACTTTGCGAATAAAGGACTTTCCTATGAGCTGCAGAGCAATGTGCCTGCCAAGATCATTACGGCAGACGGCAACCTGTTGGCCCGCCTGTTCGATAACCTCATAGGCAACGCCATCAAATATGGCGCGGAGGGTAAGCGGATCACGGTTAAGGTAATGGCTGCGGCGGACACCGTTCAGGTTTCGGTCACCAACTACGGCTATGTGATCCCGGCGGAGGAGCTTCCGCTGATCTTTGACAAGTTCTACCGGGTCGAGCAGTCCCGCTCTACCCACACCGGGGGAACCGGACTGGGACTTGCCATCGTAAAAAATATCGTCGATATGCATGGCGGGACCATTACGGTAAAGAGTGACTTAAACGGCACAGTGTTTACCGTAACCCTTCAGGTAGATTTCGATGTGGACAAGGAACATTTTGGAGAGCTGGGCACGCATGCGTGAACAGTGAATGATTTGGAGAACTCTGATGTGGATGAATAGAAATGAACGTTCAGGGATCCAGAGAGCCAGAACCATAAAGCAGGCTGCAGTCTTTCTGGCTGCGGCTTGCTTTTTCGGTAATCTGGCTTTTCTGGTTCCGGCCCGGGCTGAGGAAGACCCGGTGAGTATGGAGATAAGCTATGGCTATGAGGACAGTGCAAAGGGCGGGCGGTACCTGCCGGTGCATGTCACGGTAGGGAATAACCAGGAAACCCCGGTTAAGGGAACACTGGAGATCAAGACCCGGGAGTCCGATGAAACGGTTTACCGTTATGACTACCCGGTTGAGGTAGAGGCAAACGGGAGCAGGACTTCCTGTTATTATATTCCGCTCGGTACAGCGGCCGATGAGCTGGTGCTTTCCCTGGTGGATGAATCGGAAGCTGTGCTGCTGAACCGGAAAGTGAAGCTGAATGTAAGCCGGGATGTGCCGGAGCTGTTTGTCGGGATCTTATCGGATGCCCCGTGGGAGCTCCACTACCTGAATGGAGTGGGAATCAATTACAGCACCCTGCGCACCCGGACCTTTGAGCTGGACGGCAGTGAATTTCCGGAGGAAGAGGTAGGACTGAGCCAGTTCGATGTGCTGGTGGTAAACGATTATAAGCTGAGGAAGCTTTCCGGAACGCAGACAGCGGCGATCATGAACTGGGTCCAGAATGGCGGTGTGCTGATCTTAGGAACCGGTGACCGGGTCGATGACACGCTGGGCCGGTTTGCGCCGGAGCTTTTGGACGATTCCTACGGAACGCCGAACATCACCCATATTAACCTGGCAGAGGATTTTACGGCAGTGAACGAGCCGGGTGCCGGTATGCTGGCGATATCCTGTGTGGATGTGCCGCTGCACGGCGGTAATGTGATCCTTTCCAGCAATGGTTTCCCGCTTCTGACCGCAGCGGCCAAGGAGCAGGGAATGGTTGCGGTGGCAGCCTTCGACCTGGGCGATATCGCGCAGTTTTGTGAAAAGCAGACCTCGTATGTAGATTCCCTGTTTACGAGCCTGCTTGGTGAGGAACGCATCAACCAGCTGGCAGAGGTGGTTTACAGCGGCAATTCCAGCCGCTTCTGGGCCGTACAGGGCCTTATCAACACCGGCGATGTGGATAAGCTTCCGAACCTCTGGCTGTATGTGGGGATAACCGGCCTTTACCTGCTCATTTTAGGGCCGGGTCTTTACCTGTTTTTGCGCGGGCGCGGTCTTCAGAACCTGTACCGCAAGGGCGTGGTGATCGTGGCACTTGGCTTTTCCGGCCTGGTGTATGTGCTTGGCATACCGACCCGTTTCCGTTCCACCTTCTATACTTATGCCTCCATTGAGGATGTGACGGACGATTATGTGACGGATACGACCTATATCAACATCCGCAATCCTTACAACCGTCCGTATACGGTGGAGCTTGACCCGGGCTACCGTCTGCTCCCGATCACCCGGAGTACCCAGTATACGGTGAGTGGCCAGTCTCTGGATGTAGATGCACCTTACCAGATCGCCATTTGCACGGGTGAGGATGCGCTGACGGTGAAGGGACAGAATATTTCTGCCTTCACACCGCGTTATTTCCGGCTGGAGCGCCGCACGGAAAATTCAGAAAAGGTGGGGATCACCGGCGAGGTGGACTATTTTGAAGGACAGCTCCAGGGCAGCCTGACGAACCGTTTCCCGTACCCGATCGAGAATGCAACCCTGATCCTGTACGGAAATATGGTGCAGCTTGGACGCATGGAAGCAGGTGAGACCAAGGATCTGGCGGGTTACCCGCTGCTGCGTTACCCGCTTGGCGATTCCTACCTGGCGGCAGAGCATATTTCCGGCGAGGATACCTACGCCTCAGCCGATATCCGGAACCGCAGCTATATGCTGGCTGTGGAGCGTTCTAACCTGACCCGCTTTTATCTGGATAACTACTTAACCGGCTACACGGCAGATGCCCGGGTCATTGCGTTCAGCACCCAGAAGGAGGAAAGCCAGTTTTTGAAGAACCCGTCTGAGGAAACCTATGGTATTACCATGCTGACCCAGACGGTTCCAGTCAATGCCTCTCGCGACCACTCCATTTACCGATCGGTACTGATGAAGGTTCCGAGGGTGAACGGCGGAAGCTATGACGCGGAAACCAACTCCATGAGCGGGGCAGAGCCGCTGACACTGGAATACCAGTTTGGAACCGATATTGAAGTAGAGAGCCTGACCTTTGAGAGTGTGTCGGAGGAATTTATAGACACCGGAAGCGGCAGCATAAGCCATATTTTCACCGGAAGCATCTATTTTTACAACTATGCGACCGGAAACTTTGACCGGATGGAGTTAGAGGGAACGACGCTGAATGTAGAGCAGCTAAAGCCGTATCTCTCACCGGGCAACACTTTAACGGTACGCTATGCCTATAACGGCAGCGGGCTCGATGCGATCCAGCTTCCAATGCCGATGGTAGCAGGGAGGGAACGATAATGCTGAAGATTCAGGGATTACATAAAAAATACGGCAATTACCACGCCCTGGACGGTCTGGACATGGAGCTTTCGGACGGAGCCCTGTTTGGCTTTGTAGGGCCAAACGGAGCCGGAAAGACAACCACGATCAAGATTATGACCGGGTTGTTAAAGCCGGACCAGGGAAGCGTAACATTAGATGGGACCGATATGCTGGCAGACACAATGGCGCTTAGAAGGCGGATCGGCTATGTGCCGGACCATTTTGGCCTGTATGACAATCTGAAGGTGTCGGAGTACATGGAATTTTTTGCGGCCTGCTACCACTTAGAGGGCTTTGAGGCGAGAAAGCGTGCCAGAAACCTGCTGGAGCAGGTGGGACTGGGCGGCCGGATGGATGCCTTCGTAGATGGCCTTTCCCGGGGAATGCAGCAACGTCTCTGTCTGGCCAGGGCCCTGATCCATGACCCGGAGCTCCTGATCATGGATGAGCCGACGGCTGGTCTGGATCCACGGACCCATATGGAATTCAGGCAGATGGTATGGGAGCTTCACGAACAGGGAAAGACCATTGTCTTAAGTTCCCACAATCTGGCAGAACTTTCCGAACTCTGCACGGATATCGGTATCATCGATGCCGGGAAAATGGTGCTTTCCGGCAGCATGGATGAGATCATGGAGCGCCTTTATACCTCCAGACAGATCATCATCAGTGTGCCGGGGCAGTTAGAAAAGGCCATCGCATTTTTAAAGGAAAATCCGATGGTGCGCACCATGACCATCAGCGAAAAAGATATCATGGTGGGCTTTACCGGGGACGAGCACATGGAGAGCGAGCTCTTAAAGCAGATGATCGAGGCCGGGATCCCGGTGCGCGGCTTTATGCGTGAGCCGGGAAGCCTGGAGTCGATCTTTATGCAGATCACGGATCATAATGAGGAAAAGGTGGTGTTGTCCTATGAAGACGAATCCGGTCTATAAGCGGGAGTGCATGGTCAGTGCCAGAAGTTTTAAGCTGGCACTGGTGCTTCTGATTTTTAACGGGATCCTGGCGTTGGTGGCACTGTTAAATATGTATTCAGCGCTGGCCCAGGTGCGGCTGACGGCAGAGGTGCAGTACACCGGTTTCCTGGATCTTTACATGTTTGTGGCAGCATTGGAATTTCTGATGCTCATCCTCATTATGCCTGCAGTGACGGCAGGGAGCATCAGCGGAGAGCGGGAACGCCAGACTCTCGACCTGATGCTGACAACCTGTATGACTCCGGTGGATATTGTTCTGGGAAAGCTGGAAGCAGCGCTTGGCACCATGTTTCTGATGGTGGTTTCCAGCCTTCCGGTGTTAGCCATGGTATTTGTGTATGGTGGTATCCTTTTTTCTGATCTTGCTCTGTTGTTATGCTGTTTTTTTGCGGCAGCCGTGTTTATGGGAAGCATCGGCTTATGCTGTTCTGTGCTTTTTAAGCGGACAACAGCAGCTACGGTAGCGGCCTATGCGGTGACTGCCGTGCTGACAGCCGGAACCTACGGGATCAATTTCCTGGTCACCTACATCAACCAGATGCGGATCGGGGAATACCTGGCATCGGCTGAGTCCGGCGGGGTATCCGGCGCCTCCGGAGAGCTTTTGTATGTGCTGCTTTTAAACCCCATTGCGACCTTTGCGCAGGTGCTTGGCCGTCTTGCAGCTACAAACCAGAGCTGGGTGCAGGTTGGAAGCTGGTTCGGAAACCAGAAGGAAGGGCTTGTCATCACCCACTGGATGGGAATCAGCATGGGGATCCAGATGGTCCTTGCGGCGCTGTTTGTGTTCTGCGCCGTGCGGGCCGTGGAGCAGAGGAGGTCCTAAAATATAGCAATTTAAATGTATGTATGACAAGGGCCGTGTGAGTTGCCGAAAGGCAACTCGCACGGCCCTATTAAAGTTAATCAAATTGTTAAATTTACATGAGGTGCAGCTTCCGGCACAGGCGCAGGACCCGCATGCCGAACGGCATGTCCGGAAGCTCCTCTGCGGTGACAGCTTTGGTCAGGACGATCAGGAGTCCGTAGATGACCATCGCTGCTGGAACGCTGATGAGAAGTCCAAGCTGGTAATAGCCGGTGATGCGTTCAATCACGGTGTAGACCAGAAGGGCAGCAACGCCCATGATAGCGGCACAGATGCAGGGCAGCAGGAAGGTGGTCTTTACTTCCTGGCGGTAGCGTAAGGCCCTGCCGATGGCACGCCAGTTTAAAAGGCAGACTGCCAGGGCAAAGGTTACATTGCCGATGACCAGTCCGTATACCCCCCAGTTTAAATACTTTAACATCACGTAAACCAGTGCGGCGTGGATGATTAGGGAGATGGCGGAGTGGGTCACGGATTTGCGCATCAGGTCAATTCCCTGCAAGACGGCGTTCGTGACAGTCGAGAGGGAAAAGAAGATAACAGCCGGTGCACCAAGCATCAAAAGATTGGTGGTCAGCTGGCGGCTGTCGTGGAAGATCAGCCGCAGAACCGGAGTTGCCAGTGCTGCCATGCCGAAGGCACAGGGAATGGCAATCAGCATGTTAAATTTGATGGTAAGGCGGATCTTGTACATGACATCCGCCTTATTTTTCTGGGCGCGGGAGCGCACGATGCTTGGGATCATGGAGGTTCCCAGGGAGGAAGCCACCGCTACCGGTACATTGGACAGCAGGCGGTATTTGCCGCCGTAGATGCCTAAGAGGGAAAGGCGTTCTTTTTCTGTAAGACCTTTTCCACTCATCAAGAAGCCGAACATGGAGTTATCCACAGAACCACTTAACTGATACACAAACTGGCTGAGAATAATCGGGGTCAGAGTCAGAAATAACGCGGTGTATACATGCTGCCAGCTTTCCAGGCGGTCTGTCTGCGGCTTCCGGAAAGCTGCCGCATTCTGTTTGCGGTAAAGGAACATCAAAAGAGTCAGGAATACAAAGGCAGCCAGTGCGCCGGAAAGGGTACCGAGGGTACCGCCCGCAGCGCCGTAGGCAGCCGGAGTTTCCCGGTTTGCAAACCAGCGCATGAAAGCAAAGGAAGCAGCTACGCTGATGACGGCATTTACGACCTGCTCAATAACCTGGGAGATGGAGGTCGGTACCATGTTGCCGAGTCCCTGGAAATAGCCGCGCACTACACCCATAATGGAAAAGACCAGAATGGTCGGCGCCATAACCTTAAGTGGCAGGGCACTGTTTGGGCTGTTGAAGATATGGACGGTGATCCAGTCCGCACCAAACAGCAAAAACAGCGTCATAAGACCGCCTGCGACAAGGCCGAAGAGCAGGCCGGCCCGGAAAACACGCTGTACATCCTGAATCTTGCCGTGCACGCGCCTTGCCGCGATCAGCTTGGAAATGGCGAGCGGCAGACTGTAGGAAGACAGGATCAGCCCAATGTTGTAAATTTCGTAGGCCGTGTTGTAGTAACCGATTCCCTCATCGCCGATGGCGCGGGTCATAGGAATCTTGTAGAGAAGTCCGATAAAGCGGACGATGATACCGGCTGCGGCGAGAATGCTTCCCTGTACCAGGAAGTTGCCGGAGTCGGATTTTTCCTTATTGTTACCCATACGTAAATTTCTCCTTTAGTAATTGCATCTGGACAAAACGATATCATATATATAGAAAAAGTTTTGCCGAAACAGTAACAGTATATCCCATCGGCGGTATGATTGCAATCTGGAAATGGGAGGGGAGATATGGTAGAATGGTTGGTGCTGGCGACTTCGAAGGTTCTGGACGGACAAGTCTGGCGGACCATGGATTTTCGCTATGTCGCTGCATGTTTTGATAGTTATGAAAGGATCATGATATTATATGAAGAATAATCAGGAGTCTGTCTGGATGCTTCAGACAAAACGGGCAGATTTTAACGGAATCGCCACACGGTTTCATATCAGTCCGGTCACGGCGCGTATCCTGCGGAACCGTGATGTAGAAGGCGAGAAAGCGATTGACCGTTATTTAAATGGAACCATCGACCAGCTTTACGATCCCCACCAGATGAAGGATATGGACAAGGCGGCTGCTTTGATCCTGGAAAAGATCCGGCAGGGGGTCCGCATCCGCATTGTGGGTGATTACGATATCGACGGGGTGTGTTCTACCTATCTTTTGTACCGGGGACTGACCCGGTGCGGCGGGCAGGTCGATTACCAGATTCCGGAGCGCATCCGCGACGGGTACGGGATCAACGAATCCATCATCCAAAAGGCGAAGGAAGACGGCATCGACACCATTGTCACCTGTGACAACGGCATTGCGGCGCTGGAACAGATCAGGCTGGCAAAAGAACTTGGCATGACGGTGATCGTGACCGATCACCATGAGGTAGTCCGCGCGGAGGACGGCAGCCAGATTCTGCCACAGGCAGATGCAGTCGTGAACCCGCACCGGGACGACTGTTCGTACCCGTTTGCCGGAATCTGCGGTGGTGTTGTTGCATACAAACTGGTGCAGGTGCTCTATGAACAGAGCGGGGTACCAAAGCAGGAATGGCTGGACATGCTGGAATTTGCAGCCATTGCAACCGTCGGTGATGTGATGAAGCTGCAGGATGAGAACCGCATCATTGTGCGCTGGGGCTTAAAGCAGATGCCGTATACCGCCAGTGCCGGACTGCGTGCATTGGTGGAAGCCTGTGGTCTGGACATCTTCGACCTGACAGCGTACCACATCGGCTTTGTGATCGGTCCCTGTTTAAACGCAAGCGGACGGCTGAAGACCGCACAGCTGGCACTGGAACTGTTGCTGTGCGGAGAAGAAACTTCGGAGGGTCTGCTTTCTGCTTCCGGGACACAGAATGGACAGGGGAAGATGGCTGTATGCATGCAGCAGGGACATTCCCGGGCAGAAGCGCTGGCAGCAGAACTTAAAAATCTGAACGAAGAGCGCAAAGACATGACTCAGGCCGGCATGGAGCAGGCCTTTGAGCAGGTCGATACCGAGCTTTCGCAGGATGATGTTCTGGTCGTATACCTGCCGGACTGTCATGAATCCCTGGCGGGAATTATCGCCGGAAGAGTGCGCGAGGCCTACAATAAACCTTCATTTGTGCTGACAAAGGGTGAGGACTGCGTGAAAGGCTCCGGCCGTTCCATTGAAAGCTACCATATGTATAAGGCCCTGTGCGGCGTGCAGGATCTGCTTCTGAAATTTGGCGGCCATCCCATGGCAGCCGGCTTTTCTTTAAAGGAAGAGAATATCGATGAGTTCCGCCGCCGCTTAAACGAGCAGTCCACGCTCACAAAAGAGGATTTTATCCCAAAAATCTGGATCGATGTGGCGATGCCGCTGGAATACATATCTGAAGCGCTGGTAAATGAGTTAAAGAGCTTAGAGCCGTTCGGACAGGGCAATGAAAAGCCGCAGTTTGCGCAGAAAAATTTGCGTATCCGCAGTGTGCGGGCCATCGGCCGCAACAACAATGCCGTCCGCATGACGGTGGTAAGTGAACAGGGCCGCCCCATGGAAGCCATGGTCTTTACCGTGGCAGATCAGTTTGTGGAAGAAGCAAAGCAAAGCAGAAGTATCGATGTGATCTACTATCCGGATATCAATGAGTACAATGGAAACCGGACACTGCAGATCGTGGTGCGGGCGTACAAACTGCATTCTTAAAGATTTTTCTTTATGATTCTCACAATTTTTTGTACAGACTCATAATTGCTTGACACTTAGAAAACGCTGTACTATAATCGAGCGTAAATAACCGCGAAGGCGCTGGGCTTACCAGTGCCTTTGTCACAACGTGGCGG
>OHAC01003021.1_pt1 | contig 12462 bp, 10 predicted proteins | sample 1577051 | NCBI WGS metagenome assembly OHAC01 (sample SAMEA3541499, study PRJEB24748) | human gut metagenome | biome: human gut; feature: human-associated habitat; material: faeces | place: China | collected 2012 | reverse complement strand
GAAAGGTGTAATTGACTGCCCGGATCTGCCGCTGAACGTATCCAGAAGTGCACTGCAGAATGATGGATTTGTAACAAAAGTTGCAGACTATATTTCTAAGAAGGTTGCAGACAAACTGAACGGTATGTTCAAAACAGACAGAGAAAATTATGAAAAATACTGGGATGATATCAGTCCGTTTATCAAGTTTGGATGTTTGAAAGATGAAAAATTCGGAGAAAAAGTAAAAGATTCGATGTTGTTTAAGAATCTTGACCACAAATATCTCACTCTGGAAGACTGTATCAAGGCCAATGGCGGAGAAACAGCAGAAGAGACAAAGGCAGAGGAGACAACGGATTCAGAAGAGACGAAAGAGACACCAAAGACTAATATTTTCTACGTGACGAATGAACAGCAGCAGAGTCAGTACATCAATATGTTCAAAGAGCAGGGGCAGGATGCAGTGATCCTGGCACATAATATTGATTCTGCATTCATTACCTATCTGGAGCAGAAGCATGACAATGTAAAATTCCAGAGAATCGATGCAGATGTTCATGAGTCTCTGAAAGCAGAAGTTGCAGAAGAAGAAAAAGAGACATTCCAGAAGAATGCAGACAGTCTGACAGAAATCTTCAGAAAAGTGCTGAATAATGAGAAACTGGATGTCAAAGTAGAAAAATTAAAAGATGAGAATATTGCTTCCATGGCCGTGTTGTCTGAAGAGTCTAGACGTATGGAAGAGATGATGAAGATGTATGGAATGGGTGGTATGGATACCGGTATGTTCGGCGGACAGGCGTCCTTGATCCTGAATGCAGATCATCCACTGGTGCAGTATGTGGTAGAGAACAAAGAAGGTGAGAATGTAGAGCTGATCTGTAAGCAGCTGTATGATCTGGCGCTGCTTGCCCACAAACCACTGAGTCCACAAGAGATGACAGCATTTGTACAGAGAAGTAATCAGATTATGATGCTTTTGACAAAATAAAAAAATATAGGGAGTCCGAAAAAGAAAGGGATTAGAACCATTTCTTTTTCGGACTCCCTTTTATATTGTTTAGAAAGCTTCGCTTCCCTGTCTTTGTCCCATCCGATGCCAGTTGATGAAACCGTAGATGTCATTTACGAAAAAGGCAATAAAATCACTTTGTAATCTTAAGAAAAACTTTCATAATTTTTAAGATTAAAATGTGGATCTGTCTTATATAATGATATTCGTTGAACTAAAATTACAGATTACAAAATTTCGAAATCCAGTCCTTTTTTCTGGAAAAACTTCTGTACCATGTTGTCCCAGGCGTGTTCCAGCGACTTGTCCATGGAGAAGGATTTGAAAGATGTACCGGTAATGCATTGAAGTCCGGTGGAATCATAGCGGAGATTCAAATAGAGTCCCTGGATGTCATCGGCATTCAGGCCGAGTTTATTCTGCTCGATAAGGCGGGCAATATTTTTCGGAGACAGACTGAATACAAAACGAAATCCAAGCGGAGTCTTTTTCCCTTTGATCAGGGAGAAGCAGTATTCCCGAAGCTGCTTCCAGTAAGCGTATTCAGGGAGTGTGCCCATTTGTTCCAGTTCTTCAGAAGTATAAAAGTTTTTTTGAATAAAACCGTCTATTTTGAACGTATTGAATGTCATGATCTCTCCTTCGATCAGAAGGAATGAATCGAAGGTGTCCATCAGAAGAAGATGAGACATACAGGCTTTGACATTCGTCAGTTTTAACGCGATCATAAGGATGTCCTCCTGATAAAAAATATAAGTATTGATTCCTCTATCATACCATAAAAAAGAGAAAAAAACACAGGCAAAAATATTGATTGTAAGAAAATTGTATAGTATCCTATTATAGACTGTATAGTCAAAAAGAAAGGATAACAGCATGAAAAAAGAAGAAAAGACAAAACAGACTTGTGAAAAAATTGTACATGCAGCTACGATCGAGTTTGGAAGCAGATCTTACGATGCGGTTTCGCTGAATGCGATATGCGGCAAGTATCAGATTGCAAAAGGGCTGATCTACCATAATTTTAAAAATAAGGATGAGCTATATCTGTACTGTGTGAAGAAAAGCTTCGAAAAGTTGATGAGTTATATGGAAGAAGGGAAAGAAGAGGCAAAAACAGCAAGGGAAGAAATCCGTATTTTTTTGGAGAGACGGGAAGTGTTTTTTGCTGAAAATCCGTATGACAGAAATATATTTTTTAATGTGATGTTATATCCGGCAGAGCATTTAAAAGAAGCACTTTTTGGTGTGATGGAAAGATATGATGCCTATATAAGAAAGCAATACCGACATTTGCTGTCCAAGATTCGTTTAAGAGAGGGAATCAGTATGGAAATGGCAGTAGAATATCTGAGTCTGTTTCAGAATATGTACAATGGATATTACCAGAATAAAGCAAGCCGTACAGGAGATTTTTCCCGATTTATAGAAGAACATAATCTGAAGATATCAGAGTTATTGGATATTATTTTATATGGAATCAGTACAGAAGAGAAGGGCAGTTAATATGGAAGAAATGAAATTTGAAGAATTGACAGAGTTGAAAGAACCGGAGAGGCTTTTAGAATCAGCGATGCCGTTTCAGAAGCTGATCATGCAGTATCAGTGTGCACTGCTGGAAGTTAAGACAAAATTTGAAGTGTTGAATCACGAATTATCGATCAATTCTGATCAGAATCCAATCTTATCAATTGAAAGCAGAATCAAGAAACCGATTAGTATCCTGGAGAAGATGAAAAGAAAAAATATAGAGATCAGTGTACAGGCCATAGAAGAAAATATCTGTGATATTGCAGGTATCCGTGTGATCTGCTGTTTTCCGAAAGATATCTATACGCTTGCGGAAAAAATATGTGAGCAGGATGATATCAGACTGATCGAGAGAAAGGACTATATCAAGAATCCAAAACCAAACGGTTACAGAAGTCTGCATCTGATTTTGGAAGTACCGGTATTTTTTATGAATGAGAAAAAACCGATGAAGGTAGAAGTGCAGATGCGTACGATCGCGATGGATTTTTGGGCAAGTATAGAACATAAACTGTATTATAAGAAACAGACGGACGGATTTCCGGATTCTGTTTCAGAAGATCTGGGAATCTGCGCAGAACAGCTCCATACGATCGACATGAAAATGCAAGAGATCAGCGAGAGAATCTATCATCAGGAACGTTGACTTTTAAGCATGGAAAACGTATTATAAAATAAGATAAGATGGTAAGAATAAGGGGACAAAAGATACGGATGAAGAGACAGAAAAAAAAGTATGTGATAATCGGAGCCGGTGCAGTCGCAGTGCTTGCTGCAGTTACCCTGATCGCGGAAGGAATCAGCTATTTTTCCGCTGAAACAGTGGACACGAAGGAGGGACTTGCGATCATAAAAGCGGCAGAAAAAGAAAATGTAAAGGATATTGAAAAAAAGATCAACAAGCTGGACACGAAAGACAAGCTGGAAAGTCAGGAAGCAAGTGGTGAGATCAACTATAAGAGCTTATTTTCCAGCTCGGTCGTGATGGGAGATTCGATTTCTGAGGCATTTACAGAGTATGATCTTTTGAATGCATCCAGTGTGGTTGCCAAGATCGGAGTAGAATTGGATGAGCTGGATGATCAGATAAAAACAGTGGCAGACATTAACCCTCAGGTTATTTTTCTTTCCTATGGGATGAATGACGTGATTGCAACAAATGGGGATACGGATTTATTTATCAAAGAGTATAAAGCAGTGATCGACCAGCTGCGTAAAAAATTGCCGGATACAACTTTGTATGTGAATTCTATCTTCCCGGTCAGTGCGGCGAAGCAGGAAGAAAAGCCTGTATTTCAGAAGATTCCGGAGTACAATGCGGCACTGCAGAAGATGTGTGATGAGAATCAGATTGCATTTTTAGATAATACTTCGTTGGTTTCAGATACTTATTATGAAGAGGATGGAATTCATTTCAAGGCGGATTTTTATCCAATCTGGCTCAAACGTATGGCGGAGGTAGCAACTTTATGACAGATAAGATAAAAAATCTCAAAAAAACAGTGATGATCAAGTATGCACTGGTGGCAGTGATCGTTGTTTACGTGGCACTGTTACTGATTTTCACCAGCGGCAGTACGAAGAGCTTTGCTGCGGTAGAGAAAAAAGTAGAGGCATCTCTGGATACGAAGGCTATGAAAAAAGCAGGAGTGCAGGGGCTGAAGCGCTATTATGGGCTCAACAGTGCAGATTATGAAGGTGTAATGCTCTACACGGCAGAATCCAGTATGTCAGCACAGGAGATCTTACTGGTCAAAACAAAGACCACGGAACAGGCAGAAGAGGTAAAGGCAGCTGTAGAACAGCGCCGTGCGAACAGAAGGAATGACTTTGACGGTTATGCGCCTGACCAGGTGCAGCTTTTGGATGAAGCTCAGATTTCTGTAAGAGGGAAGTTCGTATTTTACGCAGTCTCTCCAAAAGCAGAGACTTATAAGTCTGTTTTTTCAAAAAGTTTATAGAAACGCAGGGGGAACAAAAGATGCTGTTTAGCAGTATAACATTTTTATTTGTATTTCTGCCGATTGTACTGGCAGTATATTTTCTTGTTCCGTATCGGTTCAAGAATCTGGTCATGCTGATCGCAAGCCTTTTCTTTTATGCATGGGGAGAGCCTGTTTATGTCATTTTGATGATTCTATCCATTTGTCTGAACTATGTGTGCGGTCTGGATATTGCCGAAAAGGCAGATGATGACAGAAAAAAACGAAACAGTCTGATTTTTGCGGTGGTTGTAAACCTGCTGCTTCTTGGCTTTTTCAAATATTACGGCTTTTTGATGGAATCCGTAAATGCAGTTCTTCCGTTTGATATTCCATACAGAGAACTGCCGCTTCCGATCGGGATTTCTTTTTATACATTTCAGGCGCTTTCCTACATTATCGATGTATATCGGGGGGAGGTAAAGCCGCAGAAAAAGCTGATGTATTTTGCACTTTATATTTCTATGTTCCCGCAGCTGATCGCAGGACCGATCGTGCGGTATGTGGATATTGAGGAGCAGTTGGAGCACAGATTTATGAACCTGACCAAGTTCGGACAGGGAGCCATGTATTTTATGCGGGGACTTGCCAAAAAGGTAATTCTTGCAAATACGACAGGAGCGGTTTTTGAGCAGATCGCAGCGATGCATCTGGGCAGCTATTCGGTGATGACTGCGTGGATCGGATGTATTTCTTATGCATTCCAGATTTATTTTGATTTCGGCGGATATTCGGATATGGCGATCGGTCTTGGAAAGATGTTCGGATTTGAGTTTTTGGAGAACTTCCATTACCCGTATGTATCTACGAGTGTGACAGAATTCTGGAGAAGATGGCATATATCTCTGAGCACCTGGTTCCGTGAGTATGTGTATATTCCACTGGGAGGAAACCGCAAAGGAGATTCCAGAACGATCACCAATCTTCTGATCGTCTGGATGCTGACCGGATTCTGGCATGGTGCGGCATGGAATTTTGTCGCATGGGGACTGTATTATGGAATTATATTGATTCTGGAAAAATTTGTATGGGGACAATATGTGGAAAAGTGGCCGGGTGCAGTACGGCATATTTATGCGATGGTGCTGATACTGATCGGATGGGTACTGTTCTTTAGCCCGTCACTTGGTTATGCCCTGAAGTATGTAGGTGTGATGTTTGGAATCGGTGCCAGCGGGCTTATGGACAAGCTGGGCTGGTTTTATCTGCTCTCCAACTGGCTGATCTATCTGATGGCAGTGCTGGGATCCTCCTCCATTGGATACAGACTGATGAGAAATATTCAGAGGGCTCCTGGAAGCAGAGTTGGAAAATATATAATGACAGGTGTGATGTATCTGGTCATGTTTGCACTTTCGCTGGCATTTCTGGTGACACAGTCATTTAATCCGTTTTTATATTTTAGATTTTAGGTGAGCATATGTCAGAAAGAAGAAAAACAAGGAAAAGAAAAAGAATCGAATATATGATCGGAATCGGATTCCTTATCTGTGTATTCGGGATCGGGATCATCAATCTGCTCCTTCCGTCAAAAAAAATCTCAGAAGAGGAAAACCGCGGATTGCAGCAAAAGCCGGAGCTTTCAGTCAGCGCGGTTACTTCCGGGAGCTATATGGATCAGTATGAGAAGTATCAGGCCGATCAGTTTATGGGAAGAAATATGTGGCGCAGTCTGAAAGTCGGATTCAGCAGACTGGCAGGAAGTAAAGAGGAAAATGGTGTTTTTATCGGGAAAAAAGGACAGCTTTTGGAAGACATTGCAGTTCCCGATCAGGATGTATTGAAAGCAAATATGAAAGCCATCCAGAGTTTTAGTCAGAAATATTCTGATATTCCGGTGAATATGCTGTTAGTTCCGGATGCGGCGAATATTTTAAGCGACAGGCTTCCGTTTACCGCTACAGTTGCCGATCAGAGCCAGTATATCGCACAGGTGAAAAAAGAACTGGGGGACAGTGTACAGTGGATCGATGCGGTAAAGCCATTGACCAGACACAGTGATGAGAAGATTTATTATAAAACAGACCATCACTGGACGGCAAAAGGGGCATACTACGTTTTTCAGGAAGCAGCCAGGACATTGAACCTGGAAGAACAGGAGACAGAATATGCTTCTTATCCGATCACAACGGATTTTAATGGTTCATTGGCATCTAAGAGCGGATGCCGTCTGAATGAGAAAGAGCAGATTGATATTTATGTACCAAAGACAGAAGACAATGATGTTGTCGTCAACTATGTGGATGAGCAGAAGAAAACAGCGTCTTTGTATGATTCATCGAAATTAAACAGCAGAGATAAATATGCAGTGTACCTGGGAGGCAACTTTTCTGTAGTGGATATCCGCACGGTATCGGAGAGCAATCGAAGACTTTTACTGATCAAAGATTCTTATGCGAATTCATTTGTTCCGTTTCTTACACCGTATTTCCGGGAGATCGTGATGGTAGATCCGAGGTATTATTCCGGTACGATCGGGGATATTATGGATACGTATGAAATTACAGATACATTGTTTTTATACAGTGCCAACATATTTCTACAGGACAATAATATAAGCGGGGTATTGAGCAGTGAATAATCGGATTTTGCAGGAATATCAAAAGACGAAGGAAGAGGTTCGCCTGAATAAATATTTAAGCGAAGCGGGGGTATGTTCCCGCAGAGAAGCGGACAGGCTGATCGAGAGCGGCCGGGGGAGTGTGGACGGAAAGCGTGCACAGACCGGAATGAAGATTGTTCCGGGGCAGGTCGTAAAAGTCGGAAAGAAAGTAGTTTCAAAGCAGGATGAGATGGTCGTGCTGGCAGTGAACAAACCGGCGGGAATCGTCTGTACAGAAGAGCGCAGGGAAAGAAACAGTATTGTGCGTTTTCTGGATTACCCGATCCGGATCACGTATGTAGGGCGTCTGGATAAGGACTCTAAAGGACTGCTTCTGATGACCAACAACGGTGATATCATCAATAAGATGATGCGTGCGGGAAACCGGCATGAGAAAGAATATAAGGTGACGGTGGATAAAGAAATCACGCAGGAGTTTCTGGAAAAAATGGCATCCGGTGTACCGATTTTAGATACGGTGACACGTCCGTGTAAAGTAGAAAAAATCGGAAAATATACATTTTCGATCATTTTGACACAGGGGCTGAACCGCCAGATACGCAGAATGTGTGAGGCACTTGGATATCAGGTGAGAGAGCTGATCCGGGTGAGGATCATGAATATCCATCTGGGGCGTCTGAAAGAGGGAGAATACCGGAAGCTGACAGATGCAGAATTGAATGAATTGTATGATCAGATTAAGGATTCTTCCAATGAAACTGTGATATAAAAAGTAAAGGGACTCTAAATATGGAAGCAAAAAAGAAAAGAATGCAGGAACTCGTAGAACTTCTGAACCGTGCCAGACGTGCATATGAGCAGGAAGACACGGAGATCATGAGCAACTATGAGTATGACAGATTATATGACGAACTGGAAGGACTGGAGCGGGAGCTGGGGACGACTCTTGCATCCAGTCCTACGGTTAATGTGGGATATGAGGTGCTCAGTGAGCTGCCGAAGGAGCGGCATGAAAAACCGATGCTCTCACTGGATAAGACAAAAGACGTGGAACAGCTGAAATCATTTTTAGGAGAGCAAAAGGTCGTGATCTCCTGGAAGATGGACGGACTGACGATCGTTCTGACATATCAGAACGGGCGGCTTCAAAAAGCGGTCACAAGAGGAAATGGAGAGGTGGGAGAAGTCATCACCAACAATGCGAAGGTATTTCGCAATCTTCCTCTTCAGATCCCGTATCAGGGAGAACTGATCCTGCGTGGGGAAGCCGTGATTGGATATAAGGATTTTGAGCGTATCAACGAGCAGATCGAGGATGTAGATGCAAGATATAAGAATCCGAGGAATCTGTGCAGTGGTTCGGTGCGTCAGCTGAACAATGAGATCACAGCGAGAAGAAATGTGAAGTTTTTTGCATTTACACTGGTAAAAGCAGATGGTGCAGAGTTTGAAAATTCGAGAATGCAGCAGTTAAGCTGGCTGGAAAAACAAGGATTTGAGGTGGTCGAGCATCATCTGGCTGACCGTGCATCCATCGAAGAGGAAGTTGCATGGTTTTCGGAGCAGATTGTGCACAATGATTTCCCGTCTGACGGACTGGTATTGGTATATGATGATATTGCCTATGGTCAGTCTCTTGGAACAACGGCTAAATTCCCGCGGGATTCCTATGCCTTTAAATGGGCGGATGAGATCAGAGAGACGACACTTCTGGAGATTGAGTGGAGTCCGTCAAGGACAGGCCTGATCAATCCGGTAGCGATCTTTGAACCGGTAGAGCTGGAAGGAACTACGGTAAGCCGTGCCAGTGTGCATAATATCAGCATTATGGAAGATCTGGAGCTTGGCGTAGGAGATGTCATTCAGGTGTATAAAGCCAACATGATCATTCCGCAGATTGCAGAAAATCTGACCAGAAGCGGTGTAAAAGATATCCCGCAAGTCTGTCCGGTCTGTGGCGGTGCGACAAAGATAAAGATGGAAAATGAGACAAAGACATTGTACTGTACGAATCCGGAGTGTCAGGCAAAGCATTTGAAATCTTTTGCATTGTTTGTCAGCAGGGATGCCATGAATATTGAAGGGCTCTCGGAGGCAACTCTGGAAAAGTTCATTGGAGAAGGATTTATCCGGGATTTTACAGATATTTATCATCTGGACAGATATGAAGAAACCATCAAAACACTGGAGGGGTTCGGAGAAAAATCCTATGCAAAACTGATCACAAGTGTGGAAAACTCCAGAAGTACGACTATGCCGAAAGTAATCTACAGCCTTGGAATCGCAAATATCGGACTTTCCAATGCAAAAATGATCTGCCGGGCATTTGACAATGATCCCCAGAGGATGATGCAGGCAACCGTGGAAGAACTGGTCGATATCCAGGGAGTAGGCGAAGTGATCGCCAGAACGTTTGTGGATTATTTTTCAGATGAAACACACAGAGATCTTTTCAAACGCCTCTTACAGGAGGTTAAGCTCCAGAAAGAAGAAGGAGAGGAAAGCGCACAGATTTTTGAAAATATGAATTTTGTGATTACAGGAAGCGTAGAACACTTTGCAAACCGCCGGGAAGTGAAAGAAATCATTGAATCCAGAGGGGGTAAAGTGACAGGAAGCGTGACCGGAAAGACGAATTATCTGATCAATAATGATGTGCAGTCTGCTTCTTCCAAGAATAAAAAGGCGAAAGAACTGAACGTTCCGATTATTTCTGAATCACAGTTTCTGGAAATGCTGGAAACAGGGACGGTTTAGAAAAAGTTAATTTGTAACTGCCGGTATTCTGTATTATAATGTGGACATACCCTCGGTGAATGTACAAAGGGCAAGTAACTGGAAAGAAGGGAAAGAACATGTCAGATAACGATTTTATTATCATAGATGAAGAAAAGGAGACTCCGGTCACCACAGAAGGAAAAGAGTCTTCCGATACAGAGAAAAAGGAAGTCTTTCAGACTTCCGCAAAAGAGGAACACGAGGATGAGTATGAGAAGATCTGCTTTATCTGCCATCGTCCGGAGAGCGTGACAGGAAAGATGATCGATCTGCCGAACCATATTACGGTGTGTCCGGATTGTATGCAGAAAAGTTTTGATGCCATGACAAACGGCTCGATTGATTACAGCAGACTGATGAATATGCCGGGTGTACAGTTCTTAAATCTGTCAGATCTGGAGAATATGGCTCCGCCAAAGACACAGAAGATCAAAAAGAAAAAAGAAAAGCCAAAAGAGTTCCAAAAACTGGATATTAAGAATATTCCGGCGCCGCACAAGATCAAAGGAAAGCTGGATGAGTATGTGGTAGGACAGGAGTATGCCAAGAAAGCGATGGCTGTTGCTGTTTACAACCACTATAAGAGGGTAGCGACAGATTCGGTCGATGATATTGAGATTGAAAAGTCCAATATGCTGATGATCGGACCGACAGGAAGTGGTAAGACATACCTTGTAAAGACACTTGCGAGACTGTTGGATGTACCGCTTGCGATCACAGATGCCACTTCCCTGACCGAGGCTGGTTATATCGGGGATGACATTGAGAGCGTCGTATCTAAATTACTGGCAGCAGCAGATAATGATGTAGAGAAAGCCGAGCAGGGAATCATCTTTATCGATGAGATTGACAAGATCGCGAAGAAGAGAAATTCCAGCCAGAGAGATGTAAGCGGAGAATCCGTACAGCAGGGACTCTTAAAGCTGTTGGAAGGCAGTGAGGTAGAGGTTCCGGTAGGAGCCAACAGCAAGAATGCCATGGTTCCTCTGACGACAGTAAATACGAAGAATATTCTGTTTATCTGCGGGGGTGCATTCCCGGATCTGGAAGGCATCATCAAGGAACGGCTGATGCATAAGACATCCATGGGATTTAATGCAGAGCTAAAAGATCAGTATGACAATGACAAGGATATCCTGTCTAAAGTAACGGTGGAAGATTTGCGCAATTTCGGTATGATTCCGGAATTTATCGGACGTCTTCCGATCATCTTTACACTGAAAGGTCTGGACAAGGATATGTATGTAAAGATCTTAAAAGAACCAAAGAATGCCATCTTAAAGCAGTATCAGAAGCTGCTTGCACTGGATGAAGTCAAGCTGGATTTTGATGATGGAGCGCTGGAGGCGATTGCGGAGAAGGCAATGAAGAAAGAGACCGGAGCAAGAGCACTGCGGGCGATTATCGAAGAGTTTATGCTGGATATCATGTATGAGATTCCAAAGGATGAGAACATCGGAGAGGTGACGATCACAAGATCTTACATAGAAGGAACCGGCGGTCCTCTGATCAGTCTTCGGGGACAGGAAGTGCCGAGATTGCCGTAGGAAAAGAAAGAGTATGAGAGAGTCTGGAAACAGACTCTCTTTTATTGCGGATTTGTGCAGAATTATGGTAAAAATTATGTAAAAACGTCATAAAATGTGGAAAATGTATTGAAAAAAGGCATTTAAAGGTGTATCCTTATAGATGTTTGACAAAAAGGGGGCACATTATGGACTACAAGTATTTACTAGATCTCGCAATTATTTTACTTTGTACAAAAGCGCTGGGGCTTTTGACAAGAAGGGTACAGATGCCGCAGGTCGTTGGCGCGCTTCTGGCCGGATTACTGTTGGGACCTGCCGGAGTCGGCATTCTGACAGAGACATCATTTCTGCAGTCTGTAGCGGAGATTGGTGTGATCGTTCTGATGTTCTGTGCAGGTATGGAGACAGATATCAAAGAACTGAAAGCATGCGGAAAGGCATCCTTTATCATTGCACTTTGTGGAGTACTGGTACCGCTTGCGGGTGGATTTGCTACGGCATATTTCTTCAATCGGCCGGGGATGATCGAGTCAGATGCATCAGCAAGTATTTTCCTGCAGAATATCTTTATCGGAGTAATTCTGACAGCAACTTCAGTCAGTATCACGGTGGAGACATTAAAAGAGCTTGGAAAGCTCAAAACCCGTTCCGGCAATGCAATCCTGGGAGCAGCGATCATTGATGATATTCTGGGAATTGTGGCGTTGACAATCGTGACAAGCATTTCAGACCCAAGCGTGAAAATTGGAATGGTCATGCTGAAGATTGTTGGATTCTTTGTATTTGCAGCAGTTGTAGGATTTATCTTCTACAAATTGTACAAGAACTGGGTGGACAAAGCCAATAAGGAGAAACATCGACACACGATCGTGGCATTTGTGTTCTGTCTTCTGATGGCATACATTGCAGAGGATGTTTTTGGAGTTGCAGATATTACAGGTGCGTTTATTGCCGGTCTGATCATTTCAAACGTACAGCGTTCTACTTATCTGGAGACAAAATTTGATACATTGTCTTATCTGCTTTTATCACCGGTATTTTTTGCAAGTATCGGGCTGAAAGTAGAGCTGCCGAAGATGTCTGCGG
>OHAC01003015.1_pt1 | contig 12489 bp, 12 predicted proteins | sample 1577051 | NCBI WGS metagenome assembly OHAC01 (sample SAMEA3541499, study PRJEB24748) | human gut metagenome | biome: human gut; feature: human-associated habitat; material: faeces | place: China | collected 2012 | reverse complement strand
TGATTTATGATTTTGCCGTTATCGGCGGTGATATGAGACAGGTATATTTAGCCAATTATCTAAAAAATCAAAGATATCAGGTTATCACATATGCAACAAAAAAGGACGGTCTGGAATGTAAAGAAGGTAAAAACTTTGAAACTGTCATAAGCGAGTCAAGAAATATTATCGGACCTATCGTTTTTTCAAAAAATGAGGAGATTACAAGTAGTTATAAAAATAAAAAGATGCCAGTGGAAACACTGCTTCAAAAAATGACAAAAGAACAGATCTTATTTGGTGGCTGCATCAGTGAAGAAATTCAAAATGAATGTGAACAAAAAGAAATCGAAGCATTTGACTTTATGAAAATGGACGATGTCGCCATCTACAATGCGATCGCAACGGCAGAAGGTGCCATTATGGAAGCAATCAAGATGCAGCCGATCAATCTGCATAAAAGCCGGTGTCTGGTGCTTGGATATGGAAGATGTGCGAAAGTTCTGGCGGCCAAACTAAAAGGAATGGATGCACAGGTAACGGTCTGTGCCAGAAATAAAACAGCAAGAAGTCTTGCAAAATCTTTTGGACTTGAAGTTATAGATTTTACGGATTTGAAACGGCGAATCTGTCAATATGATTACATTTTTAACACTGTCCCAAAACAGATCCTAAAAGAAGATATCTTAAGGAAGATTTCCAAAGAATCCTGCATCATAGATATTGCATCCTATCCGGGAGGAACAAACCACAAAACAGCAGAAAAACTTGGAATCTGTGCAAAGTTATGCCAAAGTCTTCCAGGTATTTATTCTCCAAAATCTTCCGGGATGATGCTTGCAAAAAAAGTTTTAGAAATCAGTGGAGAGATCAAACATGGTATTAAAAAATAAAAGAATTGGCGTTGGAATGACAGGTTCCTTTTGCACTTACGCAAAAGCCTTTGAACAGATCGACCGTTTATTAGAAGAAGGTGCAATCCTGCAAACGATCTTTTCCGATACATCACAGCATATCAAATGCAGGTTTGGAAAAGGAGAGGAGTTTGTGAAAAAAGCATACGATATGACAGGAAATGAACCAATGAAAACGATCGAGGAAGCCGAGATCATCGGGCCAACCGGCTGTCTTGATGTCTTAGTCTTGATGCCATGTACTGGAAATACGATGGCGAAACTAGCCAATGGAATTACAGATACCCCCGTTTTGATGGCTGCAAAAGCCCAGCTAAGGAATGAAAAGCCGGTTGTTATTTCCCTGGCAAGTAATGATGCTCTTGGTATGAATCTTAAGAATATTGGGAATCTACTAAATCATAAGCATATTTATTTTGTGCCATTCGGACAGGACGATCCGATTAAGAAGCCAAACTCTATGATCGCGGACACAAGACTGTTAACTCCCACGATCTTACAGGCACTAAAAGGCAGACAATATCAGCCGATTCTCATTGATCATAAAAAATAAAAAGAGGTATCATCTATGTGTGGAATTGCAGGATTTCTAAATCCCGGAAATAATCATCAGAAAACAGAAAAAGAAAAGTATGAGATCATAAAGAAAATGAATGAAGCCCAGCACCATAGAGGTCCAGATGATAAAGGAACATTTCTGGAAAATGGCTGTGCATTAGGGCATGTGCGGTTATCCATTCTTGATCTTTACAGAGGCCATCAACCTATGTGTAAAAAAAGAGAAGGAAATACCTATGTCATCATCTTAAATGGCGAGATCTATAACATGAAACCATTAAAAGAACAACTGATCAAAGAAGGAGAAGCCTTTGCGACAACCAGTGATACGGAAGTTGTATTAACTGGATATATCAAATATGGAATTTCTTATATAGAGCAGTTAAATGGAATCTTTGCTATTGCCTTGTGGGATGGAAAGAAGCAGAAATTATATTTGATCAGAGACCGTGTTGGAGTCAAACCACTGTTTTACACAAAACAGGGAGAAACATTGATCTTTGCATCAGAGATCAAAGGCTTGTTTGCATATCCGGGAGTGAAACCAATCATTGACAGGGAAGGTCTTTGTGAAGTCTTTGGATTAGGACCTGCAAAATCCTATGGAAAAGGAGTTTTCAAAGATATCTATGAAGTTCTTCCAGGGCATTTCTTGGAATATGACAAGAAAGGATTTAAGGATCATGCATATTGGAAGTTAGAAGCAAAAGCACACAAAGACAGCAAAGAAGATACGATCGAACATACAAGATGGTTGATCCATGATGCGGTTGAAATGCAGATGCTATCGGACATTTCGATCAGTACCTTTTTATCAGGTGGAGTGGACAGCAGCCTTGTCACAGCAATCTGTGCGAAAAAGCTTCAAAAAGAAGGAAAAAACTTAAACACATTTTCTTTTGATTTTGTAAATAACCATCAATATTTCAGATCAAACTCCTTCCAGCCAAGTGAAGACCGTCCTTGGGTTGATAAGATGGTGGATTTTGCAAAGACAAATCACAGATATCTTGAATGTGACAATGAAAATATGATTGAAAATCTATATAAAGCAGTCGATGCAAGAGATCTTCCATGTATGGCGGATGTGGAATCCTCGATGCTATATTTCTGCTCCAAAGTTGTAAAATACAACAAAGTCACATTAACAGGAGAGTGTGCCGATGAGATTTTCGGCGGGTATCCATGGTTTCACAAAGAGGAATGTTTCAAAGCAGATATCTTCCCATGGTCTATGGATATGGCACCAAGGAAAATGCTGCTAAATGATGATATCTTACAGAAAGTGGATTTAGAATCTTATGCAAGAACAGCTTATCAAAAGACGATCAATGAAACACCAAAGCTTTACGGAGAAGATCAGACAGAAGCCAGAAGAAGGCAGATTTCTTATCTGAATCTAAGGTGGTTTATGGTAACCTTAATGGATCGCATGGACCGCACCAGTATGCATTGCGGATTAGAAGCACGAGTTCCATTTGCAGATCACAGGATTGTAGAATACTTATATAATGTTCCATGGGAGTTAAAATGTCTAAATGGTGTGGTAAAAGGATTGTTAAGAGCAGCAGGAGAAGAAACTCTGCCAGATGAAGTCTTATACCGCAAGAAAAGTCCATATCCAAAGACCTATGATCCAAACTATGAAAAACGCTTATCAGAAGAACTTCTAAAAGTCATGGCAAAAAAAGAAGCACCGATCAAAGAACTGATCGATGCATATAAACTAAGCCGATTCTTAGACAGCCCGAAAGATTACGGCAAACCATGGTATGGACAGCTGATGGCAGGTCCACAGATGATCGCTTATCTTCTGCAAATCAATTACTGGCTGGAAAAATACCAGATTACATTGGATCTTAGATAGCCAAATATTGATAGATCGTTCGATATCAACAAGATAATCAGACTAGATCAATGCAAAATATCTAAGAATATAAAGCCATCCAGTCACCGTAAAGGCACTAAACATCGTTGTCAACATCACAACGCTGGAAGATAAAGTTCCTTCATGCCCCATATTTTTCGCCATAACAAAACTGCTCACGGTCGTTGCAGAACCAAGCATGATAAGGATTGCTACAAGTTTATCTGTACGGAATCCAAGTTTCACTGCAATCGGAAGGAAAATAGCACAAAGTCCAACAAGTTTCATAAAAGCAGCAATGGCCGATGGTTTGAGCTTTCCGAAAGCTTTCTTGATATCAAACGTAGCTCCCATCGCCATTAATCCCATTGGAGTTGCAACATTTCCAATGCTTGAAATAACCTTTTTCGGGATTGCAGGCATTGGAATTTTTAATGCAGACCAGATAAGTCCTGCAACGATTCCGATCAGGATTGGGTTTGTAACGATTCCTTTGATCGTTTTTTTTACAACAGCACGGTCAAGACCACTCTGACCTGGTTTAAATACAGATAAAACGATGACGGCCATCATATTATAGAGTGGCACACTTCCAATGATCATCAAAGGAGCCATTCCAGCATTTCCATAAATATTCTGAATAAATGCGATTCCAAGAAGGGCTGCACTGCTTCGGTAAGCTGCCTGAATAAATTCCCCACGAATGGATTTATCACCAAGACCACAAGAAATCAGAAAAGAAATCGTGATACTGATCAAAGTAGCGATAAAACAAAACAGAACAAACTTAATATCCCACACTTTTGAGAAATCAACGGTTGCAAGATCCTCAAACACCAGAACAGGCAATGGAACCATAAATACAAATTTATTCATTTTAGAAGCAAAAACGTCATCAATCCAGCCAATCTGTTTAAAGATGAGTCCTAAGATCATCATCACAAAGACTGGAACGGTGGCATTTAAGCTAAAGATCAGATTTTCCATATAAAATAATTACTCACTTTCTGTAGTATAAGCTGAAGTTTTCTTTGGTGCAATCAGATAGCGATAGACAAGGTGCTTTACTGTAACAAAATGTTTTCTTGTCCATACAAGACAAAATCCACTGAATACAGGCAGAAAACACACCAGAGAACCAGCCTGTCCCAAATTTTTGCATGACAGATAAGAAACGATAACACCAAAATGGAAACTAAGCAAAACACAAGCGAAGAACTTCCATTTTCTCAAGGCATCAGGATCCTTACTGCATAGATATTCTGTCATGGATGTCGTAAACTGACGTAGGTTATTCGTAGAGAAGATCGTAGAGCAGGTGAATCCATCGCCGCCTTTAAATGAACACCACTGGATCGCCATCGCAAAATACAGCGGATAAAGGGCTATAAAATCATTTAGATCAGATGGAAGAAATGCAACGATCAAAGCAGCCATTGCATCTATAAAAAGACTGACATAAGGAAGATGCAGTCTTGTAAATTTTGGTAAGATCACTGTCAGTGACAACGCAAACATATAGATAAAAACACCAAGAAGCCTTACAAAAAAATTCGCATCCGGATGTCCTGCAAAGTCTGCAAACACAGAAATCAGATTCGAAGTCTGCGCAGAACCAAAGAGTTCATGATGGTTAAGGATCGCAAAACCACCAAGAAATCCACCAACAATTGCCATATTAAAATGAATCCATCGATCCATATCCCTACTACACATGAAAAAACCAGCTTTCTTAAAAATATTTCCAAAATATTATATAGCCATATGAAAAAAATGTAAAGATAAGGGAAAGTATAAAATATAGTCCATAGTCAGTCAAAGATTGTCTTTTTTATATAAAATAGGTAACTATTCAGAACCCCTATGCAAAGATAAACTCAGGGCATCCTGAAAAAGCTTTTCTTATTGTGTCATATGCAACATCATGTATATCAATGACTGACCAACCGAATGTGTAAGGAACGGGACTTATCCGTTGCAGAAAAAGGCAGCCATTTTCATTGCACTGGCAGGAGCAGCAGTTTTAGGAATTGCAGGAACAGAAATTGCTTGCCACTTTTATTCCGAATTCGGGATAACCGCTTTCTTATTTTGACTTTGTGGAAAAAGCGGGATTTATCAAATGCGTTTCACTCCATTCTTTCATCTGTTCCAGAATGGGAACAAAACTTTCTGCTAATTCTGTAAGCGTATATTCGACTTTTGGCGGAATCTCCTGATATATTTGTCGGTTGATCCAACCGTCACTTTCTAATTCTCTTAATTGCTTTGTCAGAGTTGATTTTGTGATTTCGTCACCTATTTTTCGCTGTAATTCACCAAACCGCTGAACTTTATATACGGCAATGTACCATAAAATTAAAATCTTCCATTTACCACCGATAATAGATTGCAATGTAGTCATCGGAACGCAACTTGCCATCAGACTTTGACTACGAGAAAATTTGTTATCAGACATAGCAAAGACCTCCTTTACTCAAAAAATTATAAAGGATTTTTGATTGAATATCAATGGTGTACTTTTTTGTACCAGTTTTTCAAAAGGTGCCAGGTGTCAAAAATAGGTCCAAGGCAATAAAAAGACAGTACTTGTATGATTTTGCTTCTCTCATTAGACTGTGTATGAACGGAGGTGAAAGAGTTGAAACAGGACATTCAGATTTCTGTTTTTAGCATCCAGAATGCTGGAAATGAACCGGAGGCCATTTTGACAAGAACAACGGGAAGCTATTGTTTTGAAAATGGCTTTCATAAAATCAATTACTGCGAATTGGACGAAGATGGCAATGCCACAGACAATCTGCTGCTTTTATCAGAAACGGAAATGCGGTTAAGTAAAAGCGGTGGAATTGCCGGAGAATTTTTGTTTATTTCCGGGCAAAAGACAGAGGTTGATTATATTACACCATTTGGAAAAATTATTTTTGGCGTTGAGACCGAAATCTACAATCTGGAAGTGAAAGAAGATTGTCCGAGTGTGAAACTTAAATACCGGCTATACACAGAAGGTCGTTTGTTTTCAGAAAACACTTTGACCATACAAATCTGTAATAACAGTGATAGTGGACCACGTTCAAGTCAATAAGACAAGGAGGAATCACTTATGAGAAAATTATTTACTTCTGAATCTGTAACAGAAGGACATCCAGATAAGCTCTGCGACCAGATTGCCGATGCAATTTTGGATGCAATCCTTAGAAAAAAATCCGATGCAAGAGTGGCTTGTGAAGTGTTTGCCACAACCGGAGCGGTCTTTATCATAGGAGAGGTCTCAAGTGGCGGTCTGGATGGAATTGATATTGAGTCCATTGTTCGCCAGACAATCCGAGAGATTGGGTACAGTGGCCATCGCTTTGGGTTTGATGCGGATTCTGTTGCAGTAATTGCGTCGCTTCATGGACAATCCTCAGACATTGCGCAAGGGGTTATTAAAGCATTGGAGGTTCGGGGCAGTAAAAAGCAGGAGCTTGGAGCTGGTGATCAGGGTATGGTGTTCGGATATGCTGCGGACGAAACAGATGAATTGATGCCGCTTCCCGTTTATCTGGCTCATGCTTTGACAAAGAAACTGGCTTCGGTTAGAAAAAATGGAGCAATCCCCTACCTTGGACCGGATGGAAAGGCACAGGTATCTGTGGAGTATGATGACGATAAACCTGTGCGGGTAGATACGGTAGTTGTTTCCACTCAGCATTTGCCGGAAATTAGCCATGACACCGTTGAAAAAGATGTGATTGAGCAGGTTGTCCATGCAGTAATTCCGGAATCACTTATAGATGAGCAGACAAAATATCTGGTTAATCCTACCGGACGTTTTGTGATTGGTGGTCCGCAGGGGGATACGGGTTTGACCGGACGCAAAATTGTTGTTGATACTTATGGCGCTTTTGCGAGACACGGCGGCGGGGCATTTTCTGGAAAAGACCCGACCAAGGTTGATCGCAGTGCCGCTTATGCTGCACGCTATGTAGCAAAGAATCTGGTTGCAGCCGGAATCGCGCATCGGTGTGAGATTCAGATTGCCTATGCCATTGGCGTTGCGCAGCCGGTTTCTGTTTCCATAAACACCTTTGGAACCGGAGCAATTTCAGATGAGAAAATCCTGAAACTGATTGACGAACATTTTGATCTGCGTCCCTCATCAATTATCAAAGGATTGGGGCTTAGAAAACCTATTTATAGGCAAACAGCTTCTTATGGTCATTTTGGCCGGAAAGATTTACAGCTTCCATGGGAATGGACCGACAAAGTTACGGTACTTCGTAACGCATTAGAAAAAATGGATGATTGAAAGGAGAAATGATTTATGCATTACACAGGAACGATTTGGAGGCCGCCTTATGAGGCATATAGCGCACTGGTTCAGGTAACGGCTGGCTGTACGCATCATAAATGTAAATTTTGTACGCTTTATGAAGATGTACCTTTCAAATTTCGGATGTCCCCGCTGGCGGAAGTCGAGGAAGATTTGAAGGAAATAAGTCGCTATTATCGAAATGCAAAGAGGGTATTTTTTACCGGTGCCAATCCGTTTGTTTTAAGTTATGAGAAGTTAAAAACTTTAGCAGGACTGGTAAAAAAATATTATCCAAAGGCAGAGTCCATAGGATGTTTTGCCCGTATTACCGATATTACGCCAAAGACGGATGAGCAGCTGAGAGAACTTCGCCGATTGGGTTATAACAGTATTACGATTGGTGTAGAAGCCGGAGATGATGAAGCCCTGTCCTTTATGCACAAGGGTTTTGATACAAAGGAAATGATTCGTGAATGTAAACGGTTGGATGAGGCCGGTATGGAATATAACTTTTTCTATCTTGCCGGAATCTATGGATATGGACGGGGAGAAATCGGTGCAAAGAATACGGCAGCTGTTTTCAACCAGTTGAATCCTAAGATTATTATCAACTCTATGATGACGATCTACCGGACTTCTGAATTGTATCAGGAGATCCAGAGCGGCAACTGGAAAGAAGAAACAGAAATTGAAAAGCTTATGGAATTAAAAGTGCTGATTCAGGAACTGACAATTTCCACTTACTTTGCGACTATGGGAGCATCTAACTGTGTTTGGGTGGAAGGAAATCTGCCAAAAGATAAGGCAAAAATGATAAAGCATTTGGAACAGGTAATTTCTTCTGTGGATGAAAAGGAATTGAGAAGATACCGTGAAAATTTGCCGCATCTGTAAGGAATACCGTAATGATACAGGCCATTAGTAGAAAGGAGGAAATGCATGAGTATATATGGGACTGCAACAGTACTCAGAAACTTTGAAATAGCACAAGGAATTTGGCAGATGGAATTATTCGCACCACAGATAGCCACTGTTGCCAGCCCTGGCCAATTTATCAATCTTTATCCGAATGATAATACGCTGCTTCTTCCACGCCCCATCAGTCTGTCAGCTATTTTAACTGAAGAAATTCAGATTATTTATCGGGTTGTAGGGCATGGTACGAGACAATTTTCAAATTTACAGAGTGGAGAAGAAATAAAAATAATGGGGCCGTTGGGCAATGGCTTTACACTTCCAAACGCAGATAAACAGAACATTGTTATCGGCGGCGGATTGGGCATTCCTCCATTGTCAGAACTTGTACGAAGATTGAAAGGCAGGACAGAGGTTTTTCTGGGATTTTCCGGGGAAGTATTTTTGACGGAAGAATTTGACCGTCCAGGCATAACTGTACATATTGCAACGCAGGATGGGAGCCGGGGGTATTGTGGCAACGTTATGGATTTGGTTAAGCATATTTCGCCCATCGGTAATTATGTTTTTGCCTGTGGGCCACGTCCAATGCTGAAGTCGGTTGCGCAATGGGCAAATGCACATGATATTCCGGCGCAGCTTTCCATGGAAGAAAGAATGGCCTGTGGGCATGGATCATGTCTGGGATGTGCGGTCAAAATTCGAAAAGAGGGGATGCGCGATTGGGAATATTTGAAGGTTTGTAAAGATGGTCCGGTTTTTAACGGGAGGGAGGTAATCTGGGATGAATAAGGGAATGGAAGTTTCCATTGCGGGAGTAACATTAAAAAATCCGGTAACTACGGCATCTGGAACTTTCGGTTCTGGTCGAGAATATAGTAAATTTATTGATTTGAGCTGTTTGGGAGCAATTACGGTAAAAGGTGTTTCAGATGAACCCTGGAAAGGAAATCCTGTTCCAAGAATCGCAGAAACCAGAGGTGGGATGCTTAATTCCATTGGCCTCCAAAATGCAGGAGTAGAATCCTTTATTAAGAACGATATTCCGTTTCTTCGCCAGTATGATACAAAGATTATCGTCAATATTTGCGGACACACATTAAACCAATATTGCTCAGTTGCGGAACAGCTTTCCGATTGCGACATAGATATGTTGGAACTAAATATTTCTTGCCCAAATGTGGAAGAAGGCGGACTGAGTTTTGGAACAGATACAAAAGTTGTGGAGCGTGTTGTGACGTCGGTTAAACATTTTGCGGCACAACCTTTGATTGTAAAATTATCACCGGAAGTGACAGACATATCAGAAATTGCCAAGGCGGCGGTTTCTGGTGGGGCAGATGCGATCTCCTTAATCAATACTTTAAGAGGAATGAAAATAGACATTCATAAACGAAAAACAGTTCTTGCTAACAAAATTGGCGGCTATTCCGGACCAGGTATTATGCCGATTGCTGTGCGGATGGTTTATGAAGTGTGTAAAGCCGTTGCAGTACCAGTAATTGGAATGGGTGGTATTTCAACATGTGAGGATGCCCTTGAATTTATTATGGCTGGAGCAACTGTGATTGCGGTAGGTACAGCGAATTTTAATAATCCATACGCTACAGTCGAAATAATAAAAGGTATCAGTAAATATATGAAAGAGAATCGTATCGGTTCTATAAGGGAAATCAGAGGCATCATTGATTGACAGTGTTATTGTTCTTATATGGTGAAGTGCTGGGAGGTAGCTTTGACGGAGCAGGCGGAACCTTTACCTTTGTGACGGATAAGTTGTCAGAGTATCTATTGAGAATCCTGGGGGGGGTGATAAACATGTTGGAGTATCTGGCAAAAAAATGTGGATGTGATATTCTTTCCGACCTGCCGCATTATGGGGAATGGAGAACGGTGCTAAAGCATATCAGGACAGATCAGTTTCCGTTAAAGGACTGGAATGATGCGGTAGAATATCTTACAAAAAAGAAGTTCATATTTGAAAGTGCGGAGAAAGCAAAGGAATATCTGCTGAATGGAAAATAGAACAAAAAAACAAATCAAAGAGGAAGAGGGAATGTTTATTGCTACGGCATGAGCATTTCCTCTTTTAAATAATACATAAGTGAGGGTTGGTTTATAGACAAACGACGTGTGATTCAGATTATAAATATCTACAATTTTATATATTTGTAATGAAAAGTATTGATTTTCGCATTACAAATGGACATACTAAGAGTATCAGAAACGTATCCCATTTGAAGTTACTGCAGATCTGTTTTATTCAGAAAGCAATATGGCTCATCTGTGTCGTGGAATCACTGCTCTGAACGCAGGAAAAGGCGTGGGAAGACTATCTGTATTGGCAGAGTCAGGATAAAAAGACATTAAAACGAGTGAATGCCCTGTTGAAGGACATTGATCGAAATTATTTTTCCGGAATCGGAAAGCCGGAGCCTTTAAGAGGAGAAGTGAGTGGTTTCTGGAGTCGAAGGATTGACGAAACCAATCGATTGGTCTACAGGATTTGTGACGGAACACTGGAAATTCTTTCCTGCCGAGGCCATTATGAAGATTAACAATATGGACACAGGACACACAGTGAAAATTTTAATTTCAGACGATGAAAAAATGGCGCACAGCAATCAGCTGTTGCGCCATTTTTTTGATGGTTCATGCTTTCCGCAGTCATCGCAGGTTTGAGGCCAGTTGTCAATGTTATGATAGCGGACGGCAGAGAATATGAATGGAAGCCAAAATAGCGAGCATAAATTTCTGGTCTGGAGCTTTTATTCTATGATTTCGTTTTTCTCATATACATTGAACACTTATTCAAATAACTATTTCGCGATCATTTCCATAATCTCATTACTTCTCTGAACAAATTTCGTCATTTCTTCAGGAGCTAAAGTCGTATGACTTAACATCGCAAGATCATATAACTGCTCGCAAATGATCTTCGCATTCTGGGCATCTCCATGCTCAAACAGATATTTCACAAGAGTATTATTTGCATTCAGGGTAAGAACCTGTGCAGGCGCACCAAACATATTAGGGTCCATACCTGGCATTGCATACATCTTCATCATATCCTGCATACGTCTGCTTTCTTCAGATAAAGTGATGATAGAAGAAATCTTTGCATCTTTTAATTTTTCAACGTGAACTTCAAGATTTTCTTTGTTTAAAGTCTTTCTAAACAGATCAGTTAAGGAAGTCTTGATATCTTCTAATTCTTTTTCATCGACGTCTTCTTTTAATGCATCTTCGACATCCGCATCGATACGTTTGAACTTGATATGCTGATTTTGCTGTTCAATCTGTGTGATAAATGCAGAATCAATGTTGTGGTTTAAGATGACAGCATCCATTCCCTGTTCTTTAAACATATTGATATACTGGCTCTGCTGAACTTCGTCTGTGATGTAGTATAAAGTAGTTACATCATCGTCATTTGCAGGAGCAGGAACAAGGTCACTTAAAGTTACATATTTGTGTTCCATGTTCTTAAATAAGATGTAATCTTTGATCTTATCTGCAAATTTCTGGTCACGGATAAATCCAAATTTGATAAATGGGCTGATGTCATCCCAGTATTTTTCATAGGATTCACGGTCAGTTTTGCACATTCCAGTTAATTTATCTGCGACTTTCTTTGTGATGTAATCAGAAATTTTCTTTACAAATCCATCGTTCTGAAGAGCACTTCTTGATACATTCAGTGGAAGGTCAGGACAGTCAATCACACCTTTTAATAACATTAAGAATTCAGGAATGACTTCTTTGATATTATCGGCGATAAATACCTGGTTGTTATATAACTTAATGGTTCCTTCGATAGAATCATATTCTGTGTTGATCTGAGGGAAGTAAAGGATACCTTTTAAGTTAAATGGATAATCCATGTTCAGATGAATCCAAAATAGTGGTTCTTTAAAGTCATGGAAGACTTTGTGATAGAATTCTTTGTATTCTTCGTC
>OHAC01003008.1_pt1 | contig 12530 bp, 6 predicted proteins | sample 1577051 | NCBI WGS metagenome assembly OHAC01 (sample SAMEA3541499, study PRJEB24748) | human gut metagenome | biome: human gut; feature: human-associated habitat; material: faeces | place: China | collected 2012 | reverse complement strand
CTTTACTTGGAATTTGATCAAAGACAATATATAATTTTTTCATATAAACCTCACATTTTATTTTTTAAAATGAATATTTTCTAAAAGTTTATCTTTAGATACAACTAATAATCCTAAATAAGCAATCATTGCACATCCTATTTGTAAAACAGTTGTATAAATATGTGTATCTAATAGATACCATACAACTAAAGAACAACCACAAGCGATACAACCAAATAAAGTATATCTTATAAAACTTCTTGACATATCTTTTATTTTTATATCTTTTAACATGTAATAGAATTGAATAATTGTTACACTAAATTCTGCAAAAATTGTTCCTAACACTGCTCCATAAACTCCTAAAATTGGAATTGTTATAAAATTAATAACAACATTTATAATTGCAGCAAAAACACTTGAATATGTAAGATAACGTGTATTTTTTGTAGGAACCAAATATTGTGAGCTTGAAATACTTGATAAACCTCTTGCGATAATAACAGGACACAAAGTAATAATAATATAAGAAACTTCTAAATATTCACTTCCATAAAACCAAGGTACAAATCCACATGATATGCTCATCAATCCTAAACACATAGGAATAATCAACATGATTGAAAAATCAACTGTGGCTTGTAAACTTTTTGTTAATCCTGCATGATCATTATCTATAAAATATTTTGAACTTTTAGGTAACATAACAGTACTTATAGCTGTTATAGCCGTTACAGGAATTTTAACAATTTTATCTGCTAAATCATAAAAAGCCAAAACAGCAGAATCATCTAATATCCATTCCAACATAATTTTATCCATTTGATAAAAGACAAGTGTTACTATTTGTGGTAAAGCAATTTTTAAAGTTGGAATAAGATGTCTAAAGATATTTAATTCTTTAAAATTTGGTATTTCAAGCACTCTTTTTAAATTCTTATAACATATTAAAGTTCCTAATGCTTGGCATATTCCCATTAAAAGAATATATTTTAATAAATCTGCTGGTGATTTTATAAATATAAAAATACAAAAAACATTTACTGTTTTAACTAAAACCGTTCTTAAAACAACTGTTTTAAAATCTTCCAATCCATTAAATACCCAAACAACATCTAAGAAAGAACCCGCAAACCAAATTATTTGGTAAATAGAATACATTTCATATTTTGTTCCTTTCATAAAGAAACAATAACAAAAATATGATATTGCTAATAAAATAATTCTTAAAATCATTATTTCAAAGAAAGTTTTAGAACGCTCCTTTTTATTATCCTTTGAATAAGCTATTTCACGTATACCATAATTAGATAATCCTATCAACCCAATTGTCATAAAAACCTGTGAAACAGAGTCAATATATGTATAAATTCCTAAATTCGTTGGTCTTAAAATTCTTGAAATATAGGGAGATGTAATTAAAGGTACAATTATTCCTAATAATTGTACACAACAACTGTAAAAAATATTTGTAAGTGTTTTTTTCATAAAAACTCCTTTTTATTTATTCTTATTTGCAAGTGCAATTCCTTTAATAAAATCTTTTAAAACAGGATGAGATGTATTTCTATGAATTTCTTGTTGTTTAGATAATACATCTTTTAATACAATAAATGAATTTTTTATTACATTACTATTTGCAAAATTTTCTCTTTTTTTCCAAAAATGATAATTATCTAACACATATCCATAATAAACCTTATTAACATTTTTCATTTTACAATAATCTATCAAGGCTTCTAACAAAGGCAATCTTATTTCAGCATATAGATTATCTCTATTTTTATTACCATCTTCTCTTTTCGCAAATAATCTTTTCAACAAGTTCATATTCACTTTTTTATTAACACCAATAGTATTATTTTCATGTTGTCTATATTTAAAAAGCATTTCATCTACATAATATAATCCATTATTAATTGCAGCAATAACACCTAACCAATAATCATGTGCCCATTTTTCAGGAAAAGGCATTGCAAAATCTAATAATTCTTTTTTTAAAGCTGCCGCAGCTCCTGTAACATAATTATCCGCAAGAATATGTTTAAGAATTTCATCATTACTTTTCATATAATCTTTTTTAAAGGAAATAGATTCAAATAAGCTTATCTTATAATTTAAATCTTTGTCTGTGACTTCACCATTACTAAAAACAAGTAAAGCTTCTTTATTTTCTTCAAATTTTTGATACATTGCTTCTACTTTATTTTCCATCCAAACGTCATCTTGATCACATAAAAAAATGATATCTCCTGTACATAAACTTAATACTTTATAAAAGTTTTTCTTAAAGCCCATATTTTTTTCATTTTTAATAAGTTTATAATTTATAGATGTATTGTTCAAAGCATTTTCAACTAAAGTTGTAGTTTGATCACTAGAACAATCATCACAAATAATGATTTCATCAACTTGTTTTGTTTGATTAATAATACTTTTTAATTGTTCTAAAATATATGTTTCCCCATTATAGGTACACATTGCTACTGAAATTTTCATATAAGCCCCCATTAACTATATAAAGTTACCATTACAAATCTATAAATTTTATTAAGATAATATTTTGAAGCAAATAATAATAATAAGCCATTTTTTATAAACGAAATAAACGATTTATTTTCTATGTCATTTAAAGCATCATTGAAATATTTATTCGCTTTTAAATATTTTTTGGCATTTTTTGAATTATTATGTTCTTTTACATAATTGTGTGCATCTTCTATAGATGCTATTTGTTTTTTACTATATTGTTTTGTGATATAGCATCCATATAGATATTGTTCAAATAAATTAGAACGAGAAATACTGTCAGATGTCATTCTATATTTTAAAACAACTTCATTAAGATTAGATATCTTATATCCTTTTAGAATTGCTCTTAATGTAAAATCATAATCTTCACATAAAGGCATTTGTCTGTATCCTTCTAATTGCTCAAATACTTCTTTTTTTCCAAACCAAGTAGGATGAGAAATAACTTGATTATATTTAATACATTTTTTGATTTTATTAAAATCAGTCGGTACTTTTTTAATAGAATAAATCGTTTTACCATTTTCGTCTATCATATGTGATAAACCACCAATTAAATCATAATGATATTGATTTAAATAATGTAATTGTTTTTCTATTCTATCTGGCATAGAAACATCATCTGCATCCATTCTACAAATATATTTACCTTTTGAAAGTGATAATGCTTTATTTAATGTTTTTGTTAATCCCATATTTTTTTCATTAATATAAAAACGTATTCTATCATCATTTTTTTGATAATTTTCTATACACCTAATATGTTCAATATTTTCAGGATTATCTAAAATAATAATAAATTCAAAATTATTATATGTTTGCTTTAAGATAGATTCTATCGCTACTTTTAATAGTTCTATTTTTTCTTTATATGTTGCCATTATTACTGATATTTCCATCATAATTTTCCTTTCATCCTGTCCTATATTAACATAATTACATTTATATCTCAACATATCATTTTTAAACGTATTTCTCTTTAATATATTAAAAATCCCTTGTCGCTATTTTAACTTCCAGGGATTTTTATCATTATTTTTATATATTTGGGTCTGTTGGATCCCATGTTTGACTCGTAGAAATTTTAGGAGCTGTAGGTTTACTTAATGGATCTTTACCACTTATAATATCAACTCTTGTTCCTAATGCACAATTATCATAAATCCATTTAGCATCTTTACACATTAATCTTACACATCCATGTGAGCAAGTTGTTCCTAGTTGATTAAATGCTTTAGCCGATAATGTATAAGGATTTTGTTTATTATATGGTACAGAATGGAATAATATCCCACCTACAATTCTTGTTGAATATTGTCCATAACTTGGACCCATTAATAATTTCCAACGATATTTAGCAGGTGTATAGTATGTTCCAGGTGGTGTATCTTTTCCAGTTGAACAAACAAATCTTTTATAAGCTATATTAAAAGTTCCTTCTCCATTAGCCACTATAACAGTAACAACATTTGTTGCTTTATTCACCCTTAAAACATAAGTATTTCTAGTTCCTAATAAACTTTGAGCATCTTCATATAATGTTCCATTTGCATCTTTACATACTTTAAATCCATTTTTATCTTCAAACGTTATGCATGATAAATGAGAAATACCTGGATTGGTAATATTTTTAGGATATAGTTTTATTTGAATTGATTCAATTCTATAGCCTCCACCAGTTGTACCAGCTATTCTATCATTACATGTCCATCCTAGCCAACCAAAATCTTGACATTGAACCCTATAGAAAACATCATAATAATTACTAATTTCTCCTGTAAGTCTTATTTTAATAGCTTCTATTCTTTTTGATTGTCCTATTGTACCTGAAATAGAATCATTACTAGAATAATTCATCCAGCCATAATCTTGTACATGTGTACTATATTCAATATTTCCTTCATAGGAATTATCACCTAATCTGATTTTTAAAGCCTCTAATCTCAACCCTTGCCTTACAGTTCCACTTGTATTACCATTATTAACATAATTTTGCCATCCAATATTTTGTACATGTGAACTATATTCCACTTTCCCTTGTTCAACAAAAGGTCTAGAAATATCTCCAGGCGCATTTTCACCTTTTTCAACTAAACATATTTGAATTGCTTCTACTCTTAATTCAAGTCCTTCAGTACCTGCTTTAGAATCATTGCAAGTCCAAGACATCCATCCTAAATCTTGTGCATGTATTCTATAATAGACATCATAATAATTGCTTATTTCACCAGTGAGTTTGATTTTTATAGCTTCTACCCTTTTGGATTGACCTGATGTTCCACTTATAGAACCATTCTTTCGATAAGATTGCCATCCTATATCTTGAATATGAGTACTATATTCTACATTACCACTATATGGTAAATTACATAATGAAACCTTTAATGCTTCTACTCTTTTGGATTGACCTGAAGTTCCACTTGTTTTTCCATCTCCAATATTAGATAACCACCCATAGTCTTGTACATGTGTTGAGTAATAAATATATCCAGGATAAATAAATGGATTTTGCGTGTTTTCAGGTATTTGGTCACCTTTTTTTATTAATTTAATTTCTATACCTTCTAATCGTTTACCATAAGTTTCACTACCAGCGCTTGCTCCATTACAAGCCCAATCAAGCCATCCATTATCTTGAATATGTACTCTATAATACACATCATAATAATTTGCTATATCTCCTACTAGCTTAATCTTAATAGCTTCTAATCTTTTTGATTTTCCTTCTGTTCCACTTAATTGATCATCTGATACAAAACTGGTCCATCCAATATCTTGAATATGAGTTGCATATTCAATGGATCCTTCATAACTTCCTAAATCCAACTTCATTTTAATAGCTTCTAGTCTCTTTGATTTACCAACAGTTCCAGAAACGCCTTCACTTATATAATTACTCCATCCGTAATCTTGTACATGTGTTTTATACATTATTTTTGGTGTAATTACTTCCTCTGGTGAATTTGTTGTAACTTGATTAGTTATTTCATCGTTCCCTTCAGTAGTATTAATTTCACTGTTTTCATTATCATCTACTATTTCAGTATTCTCATTTTGATCTACATCTTGTAAATCATCTTCATTTATAGAAGAATCATTTGTATTATCTTCTACTACTTCATTAGAAGAATTTTCTATCTGATTTGTTTCAAAAGCTTTTACATTTAAAATAGTACTGAAAATCAATAGCAAAGAAACTATAATGCTTAATGTCTTTTTCACATTCTCACCTCCCTAACTTAAGTTTACAACATTTATTAACATATAAAAAGGTAAATATTTGGTCGTTCAGTATCTAAAACTGTTGTTTAGTACTGTTGCCTATTATTTACCTTTTGGTTATTTATCTTTTATAGAAGCAATTACTTGTACTTCCTGGTGCACTGCTTCCTTTTTTTACAAGTTGGATTTGGATTGCTTCTAGTCTATATGAATATCCTTCCGTTCCTGCACTCTCTCCATTCTTTGCCCAGCCTAGCCAGCCAAATTCTTGTGAATGTACTCTATAGTAGATGTCATATTGTTTTGCCATCTCTCCTGTTAGCTTGATTCTTATCGCTTCTAGTCTTTTACTTTGTCCACTCGTTCCTGAAGTGTCATCGTTCATTTTCCATCCTTGCCATCCAATGTCTTGAATATGTGTCTGATATTGGATTGTTCCATTATAGGATGTATTATTGGAAAGTTTGATTCTTATTGCTTCTAATCTCTTTGACTGTCCTGTCGTTCCTGCAGTACTTCCATCTTTGACATATCCTTGCCATCCAATATCTTGGACATGTGTACTGTAGTTTACACTTGGTGTTTGTCTGACTACTGTCACCTTACATGCTGCACTCTTTCCATTGCTTGTTGTTACTGTAATATTTGTAGTTCCTGTTCCTACTCCTGTTACTTTTCCATTTCCATCTACTTTTGCAATGTTTTCATCTTCACTTTTCCATGTTAATGTCTTAGCATCTGTTGTATCGCTTGGATTGATCGTCGCTTGTAATGTTTCAGTATTTCCTTTTGACAAAGACAAACTACTCTTATTTAATGAAACTGATGTAATATGTGAAACATAAACTAATTTGATTTGTATATCTTTTATAACTCCAGTATTTTTTGATCCACAATCATTACCTTGTGATATCCATTTTGTCCAATTTCCATCAATATATACCCTATATTTAAGCTCATAATTATTACTGTTTGATAATGACATGTTGATCATCTTTAATCCTAGAGATTGTCCAATAGAACCAATAACTGTTGAATTAGTAACATTAGTATATGTGTTATCTTTATTTTGTGTATTTAATGTTTTAATTGTTAAATTATAATTACTTAGGTTATCTATTCCTATTTTTAAACCTTCTAAATTTTCAGAGATATTTCCATAACCATTTCCATTCACTAGATTATTTGTCCATCCAATATTACTTAAATGTTGACTGTAATATATTCCGGGTACTCTTTTAATTGAACTATCTTTAACAATTCTAAAATCTATTGCTTGAATATTTTTTCCACTAACACCTGCATTATTTTCTTCATCTATCCAAGATTGCCAACCTATATCAGCACTATGAACTCTATATTGTAACTTATATCCCGTTAAACAATTAGCTGAAAAATTTATAACTTGTATTGGTGAAGATTCATCTCCAACAACCGTATCATTATTAATTTTATCATAGGTTTTCCATCCTTTTGAATTATAAATCTTTCCAGACAAATAGGCTGTTGGATTTGCGTTTTTTAAATCAAACTTCAATTGATACAAATTTAAAGACCTACCTGTTGTTCCAGTTGTATTTGGTTCATTGACTTGATTTAACCACCCTACGTTTTGACAATTAGATTGGTAATATAGAGTTGGTTCACTATCTGTTTTACCAGTTGGTTGTCCTTCTACATTTGAAGTATTCAATTGAGAAGAAGAATTACTGCCATTACTCACAATCGTTATTGAATTAGTTGGAATATATGCATAATTTGAATCATAGTTATATTCTGATTGAACAACTATTTTAGAGCGTGTTGAATCAATAGAACCATCAGATTGTATCTTATAATACCCATTTGATTTACCATCTTTTAAAATAAGAAATGCAAAATTTGATGGCGCAAGTGTCTTGTTTGAAATTTTTGAGCTAGTTGGATATGTTGAATACAAAGTAGTCGAATTTGCATTTGACGAATTTTTTATATTTACAACACTATGTAAATTACTTAATGTATCCTTTATACCAATTGTATATTTTTTAGAATCTGTACCACCTAAATAGTTATCTACTTTCCAACAAATACTTGCTGCTTTTTCTCCCCAATATGGATCAGAAGCATATTTTACACCTATTCCACTTGCTTTATCTCCTAAGAAAGCACCATAATAACGATAATCTGTAATAGGATCTAAATATCCTTTGGATAAAAAGATTGCCGAATGATAATGAATGCTATAATCTACTGAAGAATAGCCATTTGCACTTCCATTTGGATCTTTATCATAAGCATGATGACCAAATAAGTTATTCTTATTCTGTGCAATATTACTTGAACCCCATGAACTTTCATTAGCAGCCACACCTATCATCAACATTGCATTTGTTCCATATGTATTTTGGTTTGAAATAAATACATTCCCTTCATTTCTCATTTTACTATTATCTTTAGAAAAATAAGAAATAGCTTGATTCAATTGTGATGCATTATATGTTGTTAAACTTCTATGAGATAAATATTGGTAATAATTATAATACGGATTAGAACTATTCACCGAATGTGTTCTAACATTAGTTTTATAATCTTCTAACATGGTTTTATAACTACTATATGTACTTCCCTCATAAAAATAATGGCCATCATAACTATAATAATCTGTATTATCCTTTAAATAAGATGGCTTAACTCCACAATCTAAATTACTGCTATATGCCGTATTTGACAATTTTGTACTAATTCCATGATAAAGTCTTCCATTTTTTACATAATATTTACTTAATGTTTGAACAGAAGAACTAGTATAATCTAAAACCTCAACCTCATTAAGATTTACCCAACCAATAACACCTGATTGCATAAATTTTACTTTTGTAGGTGACACCTCATTATCATAACCTAAAAAAGCTGCATCTGCTGCATAGTATCCATTAGTATAACCATCACGATTAGTACCATCTTCCTTATACTCTGTATTTTCTTTGCTACTTGATTTTGTCCTAAAGTTAACAACTGAAACACTAGAATTAGATGCTCTTGCTCTAGATTGTTCCTCAGGTTGTACAAATAAATCTTTTTCATCCAAATCATCTGAAGTATCTGGCATATTTTGTTCCACTGTTTCTAAGGAGATTACATTCCCATTTTCATCAACAGTAGTAATTTCATAATCACTTGGTACTTCTTGTTTAGCAACAGTATAATCATCCAAATTATTGCTGTCATCTACTATTGCCGAAACATTATAAAAAGGTACGATACTAAAAATCAATGAAAAAGACATTAAAATCGATGTAATTTTTCTATTCATAAGTTTTTTCACTTCCTTCCCCTAAAACCTATCATTTATTATATCAGTAAAAAAAAAAATTTAAATAACAAAATATATTTTCACACATTATCATTCATTTTTTTAAAGGAACTGTCATGAAAGTTAATAATTAGTTTTATGTAGTCATCTCTTTTATAAAATAAAAAAGGTAAATATTTGGTCGTTCAGTATCTAAAACTGTTGTTTAGTACTGTTGCCTATTATTTACCTTTTGGTTATTTATCTTTTATAGAAGCAATTACTTGTACTTCCTGGTGCACTGCTTCCTTTTTTTACAAGTTGGATTTGGATTGCTTCTAGTCTATATGAATATCCTTCCGTTCCTGCACTCTCTCCATTCTTTGCCCAGCCTAGCCAGCCAAATTCTTGTGAATGTACTCTATAGTAGATGTCATATTGTTTTGCCATCTCTCCTGTTAGCTTGATTCTTATCGCTTCTAGTCTTTTACTTTGTCCACTCGTTCCTGAAGTGTCATCGTTCATTTTCCATCCTTGCCATCCAATGTCTTGAATATGTGTCTGATATTGGATTGTTCCATTATAGGATGTATTATTGGAAAGTTTGATTCTTATTGCTTCTAATCTCTTTGACTGTCCTGTCGTTCCTGCAGTACTTCCATCTTTGACATATCCTTGCCATCCAATATCTTGGACATGTGTACTGTAGTTTACACTTGGTGTTTGTCTGACTACTGTCACCTTACATGCTGCACTCTTTCCATTGCTTGTTGTTACTGTAATATTTGTAGTTCCTGTTCCTACTCCTGTTACTTTTCCATTTCCATCTACTTTTGCAATGTTTTCATCTTCACTTTTCCATGTTAGTGTCTTAGCATCTGTTGTATCGCTTGGATTGATCGTCGCTTGTAATGTTTCACTATTTGTCTTTTCTACTTTTAACTCTTTTTTATTTAATGTGACTGAATCAATATGACTTAAGACATGTATTTGACATTTTGCTTCTTTTCCATTTTTTGATTTGACAGTAATTGTTGTATCTCCGCCACCTACTGCTTTTACTTTTCCATTTTCATCTACTGTTGCTACATTTGTATTACTACTTGTCCATTCTAAAGTTTTATCTTCAGTTGTATCGTTTGGATTGATTGATGCATTTAATTGAACTGTCTTTCCTTTTTCAATTGTTTCATTTGTTTTGTCCAATTCAATAGAACTAATAGAAATGATTGATTTGACATCACATGTTGCTTTAACTCCATTAACTGTTTCAGCAGCAATTGTAGCATTTCCTGCTCCTACTGCATGAATATTTCCATTTTGATCAACTGTTACTATTTTATCATTACTTGATGACCAATGAATTGTTTTATCCATTGTTGTATTAGTTGGTCTAAAACTTACACTTAAAGAATCTTTGCTTCCTTTTTCTAAAGTTACTTCTTCTTTATTTAATGTGATTTTATTAATGATTCCACTATCAGTAACTAATCTAAATTTAATAGCTTCTATATTATTCGTTTTATCTCCTGCATCAGTTCCTTCATCTACCCAATTTTGCCATCCTTTATTTGATAGATGAACACGATATTGCAATTTATATCCTAAAAAATCACTAAATTTAAAATTAACTGCTTTGATTGCTTTGTTTTGTCCAGTTGTTCCTAATACTGTATCAGATTTAATATTTGTATATTCTTTCCATCCAATACCATCTACATATACTTTTCCACTTAAATTATAATTATCTTCTCCATCCATACCAAATTGAAGTGCTTGTAAAAAGATTCCTTGTCCTACAGTACCAGCAATTTGCGAATCAGGAACATATGATAACCATCCTTTATCAGCAATATGACCTCTATAATAAATTTGAGGATATTCTACTTTAACTGTATCATCAGCTACTAATCTAAAATCAATCGCTTGAATTTCGTTATTTCCATCACCAGCATAATTTCCTTGTTTTACCCAATTTTGCCATCCTATATTAGAACTGTGTACTTGATATTCTAAATGATAACCCGGTACATTTTCTAAATTAAACATAACTTGTCTCATAGCAGAACCATTTGTTCCAATAGCATCATCACTTTCAATATTATCATAAGTTAATGTTTGTGAAGAATTTTTAATAACTCCAGATAAATGTGATGAATTAGGCATATTATTTAATTTAAATTTTAATTGATATAATGGTAAACTTCTTCCTGTTGTTCCTGCTGTATTTGGTTCAACAAAATATGGTAACCATTCTACACCTGCATTATTAGCTCTATATTCAAGGTATGGTGTGCTGCTATCTCTACCTAGTGGTTGATTTATATGATTTGATGAGTCATACCCATAAAAATTAGAAAAACAACTTACATCTACTTCACCATTTACACCTGAAACATAACCATTAGATTGATATTGCCATCCATAATTACCTTTATAATAATTGTTAACAAATCTTAATTTTTTTCCATATTGTGCAACCCAAGAAACATATTTATGAATTCTAGGGTTATTTAAATTTGAATTCAAATAACTTGTATAACTATATACATTAGCTGTATAACCATTTGCATTTAAAATACTAATAAACGTTTCTGCATTTGCTGCATTTTGATCAACACTTAATCCTGCTACCGAATTATTAGATTCCATATCATAATAAACAGGATATTGTAATTCTGATGGACGCACTCCATATTTTCTTAATAATCCAACAACGTAATTTGCTTCATTTGCAGCTTTTGATGTATTAGTAGCATAACTGTACATATAAATACCAAATGGCATTCCGACATTTCTACATCCTTGTAAATTGTTTCCAAATTGTGCATCTTCATGCATATTTCCACCAGCAAAAGATGTTATTCTTAAAATAGCACCATCTACTCCACCAGATTTAACTGCAGACCAATTGATACCGCCATTATATGATGAAACATCAATTACTTTTTTACATTCACCATATCCAAATCTAACACCATTTCCATCATACATGGCTTTCTTACCATTTTCATAGCCCCATGTTAAATTATAACCAGAACCTCTAGCCATAGATTGAGATATTTGACTTTGTGAATTATTTTCAGTTACACATCCAGTTCCTTCATATCCATCTGGATTTGACATAACACCATCTTGAAAATTTTCATCATCACTTACACTATAACTATACTGTGATAAATCTTCATTTTGTTCATCTAATGCAAATACCGATGTTGGCAAAAACATTGATAAACAAATAAAAAAACTAAATAACTTTTTCATTTTGTTCCTCCCCAAAAACAATTACATTATATATTTCTAAAAGAAAAATAACAATTATAAATGGTAGATTAATCAAATTAATCTACCATTTATATTAATATCTTGATAAATTACCACTATAATCAATAACAATTTTAGTATCACTATGTAAATTTTGTAATGTATAAATCATTGTTGATTCAGGAAGTGAAATACATCCAGCAGTAGCATTTCCTGTATCACAATGTAGAAAAATTGCAGATCCTTTCCCCGGTAT
>OHAC01003005.1_pt1 | contig 12545 bp, 9 predicted proteins | sample 1577051 | NCBI WGS metagenome assembly OHAC01 (sample SAMEA3541499, study PRJEB24748) | human gut metagenome | biome: human gut; feature: human-associated habitat; material: faeces | place: China | collected 2012 | reverse complement strand
AAAACTCTTTGATATTCTCAAACAAATTTTACAGCGCTCCTTTTTTCTATTGTTTCAAGTTTCTGGTTAATTTTTAAAATAATAAAATATAAAAACAAGCCTGGGGCTGCTGCAAATAAAACTGCAGCAGCCTTATCTGTTTACAGAATAAGGCTGTTAAGAGGGAACATATATGACAGGTACAGTAAAAAAAGCAAAAAGTAGGAATATAAACATGACAGAAGGAAGTCCGGTGCGCTTGGTGGTGTTGTTTTCTATTCCGCTGATTTTTGGAAATATATTTCAGCAATTATACTACATTACAGATGCTGTGATTGTAGGAAAATATATTAGTATTCAGGCACTGGCAGCTGTAAATAGCTGTACCTGGATCACCTGGCTTTTAAACGCCATTGCCAGGGATTTTTCCAATACGTTAAGTATTCTGGCTTCTTACAGTGTAGGAGAAGGAAATCAGGAAAAAGTAAAAAAAATTGTTGGAAATGCAGGAACCATTACGCTGCTTCTTTCTCTGTTCCTTCTTATTTTTGTGGAAACAAATCTGGATCTGTTTTTCCGATTGTTTAAAGTGCAGGCAGAGGTAATCCAGATGACGGGGGAGTATTTTTCTATTGTACTTTTGGGAATCCCCTTTGTTTTGATCTATAATGCAGCAGCAGCTCTTTTGAGAGCAGAAGGAAACAGTCAGGTTACATTTCATTCCGTAGCAGTGGCTACAGTGATCAATATTGTTCTGGATGTGCTATTTATCGTACACTTAGGATGGGGAGTAAAAGGCGGCGCGGCAGCTACAGTGATTGCACAGTTTGTATCCATGGTCATAGCTTTGGTCCCGCTGTTAAAAAGCAAAATGTTCACGAAGGATCTGTCTTATTGGAAACTGGATGTAAGTCTGTTAAAGCAGATGGTAAGCCTGTGGCTGCCTATGTTTGTAAACAGCGCGGTAATTACTATTGGAGGAAGTTATGTATCCCGGAATGTCAATGCCATTGGCCCGTATTTTACAGCGGGAATCTCCTCTGGAACAAAAATATTTACTATGTTGGAATCTTTGATCATGGCTATCCAGACGGGACTTTCTGTATTTATTGGACAAAATCTGGGAGCCGGATTAAGAGAACGGGTAAGAAAAGGACAGCATCAGGTAGTGCTTTTTAGCCTGGTATTATCATTTTTCTTAAATATTGTAGTTCAGAGTCTGGCACCTGTTCTTGTAGGAATATTTTTATCTGCTTCAGATCCTCTTTATGCACAGACACTTCATGTAGCGGTGGCAGATGTGCGGGTGATTACTCTGGGAATGTTTATCATGGTACCTATGTATTTATACAGGATTGCCATTCAGACATTGGGACATCCAAAATATCCAATGTATGCAGGATTTTTACAGCTTTTGGCAAGAGTATTTTCTGTTTCTGTCCTGCCAATGTTTATTGGAGAATACGGATATTATGTGGCAACGATCCTGGCATGGATTGTTACTCTTCCAGTTGTGATGATCCCATATTATAAATACCTAAAATAAAACACATAGAATTTCACTTATCTTGCATACAATTAATATTGAGGGGATCTGCGGGCAGATCCCTGATTTATATGAAGCGTAAAGGTTATTAAAAGCAAGGAGTGAGGATATGGCAGGTTATCGCAGATTAATATCGTATATTTATGCTTATGAGGGGGAAGAAAAAGGGAAAAATATCGGTTTTGCAAAATTAGAGTCCAGGAATGGCCAGTGCCGCCTTAGCGTAAATGTAAAAAAGGTGTATGTAGGCGGAAATGATATAGGTGTTTATCTGCTGTCATCGGGACAGGAGATATTTCTGGGAAATATTTTTATAAGAAATGGCTGCGGCGAGTTCCGCACCATTATAAATGTGGAAAATATAATGGGAACTGGCAATTCTATGGACAGCTGCATCGGTCTTGCCATCCATGAAAAAGGAGAAGAATGGCGTGTATATAAAACTGTCTGGGAAGATGCAGTGGCTCAGGCGGCAGAGCTGGAATTTGCAGAAATTACAGAAAAAAAGCAGGAAGACACAGAAAAAAGGGATGAGCAGCTGAAAAAGCAGATTGAAGAACTGAACAGGGAGATCGATGAGACGGTGAAACCGGAAATACGGCAGGAATGTGTGGCAGCAGATCATACATCTGAAAATACTGCTGATGAGGAAGAAAATGCAGAACCTTTGGAAGACGCAGCAAGTGAAACGACAGCAGAAGCAGCTCAGGTTTTACAGCAGGAAGAAATTCCTCTTGGCAATCCAAAGGAGTTAGAACGTCTAGATGCGGAAGAGGAAAAATGGGGACCGGAGGTGCTTTGGGCCCGTTTCTGGAAACATTATCCCAAAATGCAGGCCTTTGACAGTCAGGGAACTGCTGAAATACTTACCATACGTCCCCAGGATATTGGCCTTTTACCAAGGGAAAACTGGGGATATGGCAACAACAGTTTTTTACTTCATGGTTATTATAATTATCGTTATCTTATTCTGGCCAGAGTGGGTGATGAAAAACATACTAAGAGCAGGTACATATTAGGTGTTCCCGGTCATTATTACAGCAACGAAAAATACATGGCGTCTATGTTCGGCTTCCCCCATTTTGTCCTTGCAAAAACACAGCCGTCTCAGGATGGCCGCTTTGGCTACTGGTATGCAGATGTAAAGATGGAGAATGTGGAGTAAATATGTTATAATCAACAGACAAACCAGAAAGAAAGGCAGATATACCTATGGATGAAGCCGCCAAGAAAGGACTTGCTACCAGGCAGCGGCGCTGGGAAGCAAGAAATGAAAAACGCCGTCTGAAGGCATTAGAAGAAGAGGCGAAAGCCGCTAAGATCAAAGCAGAAGACGAGAAATACATGAAAGAAGCGATTAAACAGGCAAAAAAAGCAGCCAAAATAGGAGATGTTCCCATTGGCTGTGTTCTTGTAAAAGATGGACAGGTCATTGCAAGAGGTTATAACCGGAGAAATGCGGATAAAACGGTGCTTTCCCATGCGGAAGTGACATCTATTAAAAAAGCCTGTAAAAAAGAAGGAGACTGGCGTCTGGAAGATTGTACACTTTATGTGACTTTAGAGCCATGTCCCATGTGTGCAGGTGCCATTGTCCAGGCCAGAATCCCCAGAGTTGTTATTGGATCCATGAACAGCAAAGCAGGCTGTGCTGGTTCCGTTCTCAACTTATTAAGAGAGCCTGGTTTTAATCACCAGGCTCAGGTTGTTACAGGTATATTGGAAGAAGAATGTTCTGAAATGATGTCAGGATTTTTTAGTGAGTTAAGGAAGAAGAAGCATCTTTTGGAAACTCCCTAAAAATACCACGGATCACAAACAGCGCAAGTAAGGAAGTGGCAATATCCGCGATGGGCTGGGCACACTGGATACCAAAAAGCCCTAACGTGAAAGTCAGGATCGTAAGAAGAGGGATCAAAAAGATTCCCTGACGGGCAGTAGATACCAAAGTAGCTCTGAATCCATATCCAATAGACTGTGGCATCATATTTCCCATGATAACAGTTCCCTGAAGAGGAAGAGTGATAAGCTGCAGCCGGAGAGCCAGCGTGCCGATCTCAATAACAGTGGGGTCACTGCGTCGGAAAAGCGTAATAATGGAATGGGCTGTAGGAAAACAGATGATGCTAAGTGCCAGGAGAACGATGGTGCTTATACGGATACAGAACCAGCAGGCTTTCTTTATGCGATCATAAAGTCCGGCACCAAAGCAGTAACTGCATACAGGCTGGAAGCCCTGACCAAAACCGATAATAGCGGAGTTGATAAAAAACATAAAGCGGCTGACAATGGACATAGCCGCAATGGCAGCATCACCATAAGGCTGGCACATAAAATTCATCAGGATCGTTGCTACACTGGCAATTCCCTGACGTCCCAGAGAGGGAATACCACCATAGATGATTTCACGGTAAATAGCCAGTTTTGGCTGAAAGTTTCGGATGCTGATCGAAATACAGCTTTCCTGATGATTGCACATCCACAAAAGAATACAGAAACTGATAGACTGAGAAAGTCCTGTAGCTAAAGCAGCGCCGGCTGTTCCCATTCCCATTGAAAAGATAAAAAGAGGATCCAGGGCAATATTTAAAAGACCGCCGATGGTAATGCCTACCATTGCGTAGGAGGCCTTTCCCTGGAAACGCAGCAGGTTGTTCATAATAAAAGAACAGATCATAAATGGAGCTGCAATAAAAATATAGCGCGCATAGGCTTCTGCATAAGGAGCAATGGTCTCTGTAGCGCCTAAAAGCAGGACAACCCTGTGAATATTAAAGGTGGCCAGAACTGTGATCACCAGCCCCATGATGATACCGGTAAAAAAAGCAATGGAAACGATATGTTCTGCCTGTTCCCGTTTACCGGCTCCTAATGAACGGGTCATAAAATTGCCGCCACCCATTCCGATCATAAATGCCAATGCCTGGATAATGGACATGGCAGAAAAAATAACGCCTACAGCGCCGGAAGCACTGGTGCCCAGCTGACTTACAAAAAATGTATCAGCCATGTTGTAAATAGAACTGATCAGCATGCTGACAATGGTAGGCGCAGCAAGTTTGGGGATAATATGGCTGATGGGCGAATTGGCCATTTCATAATACTGGTCGTGTTTTTCTTGTGTATGGTTCATGAAAATACTCCTTATTTTTTGTGTATTTATAAAACAGCCTAAAGGCTGCAAATTTTATTATAGCAGAGGAAAAACGGGATAACAAGACGCAGCAAGCTTTGGACATCTGCTATTGTTATAGAATATAAAGTTATGTTATAATAGGGTCAAAAGGAAACAAACAGCTGCGATGGCAGGCAGCAGAATGTGTCAACGTGGTATTTATAAGCCTGAGATAAGTGCAGATAAAAACAGGGAGCTAATAAATGATAGAAGAGATTGACTTAGGAAAAAAAATACAGGATTTTCGTAATATGAGAGGAATGAGCCTTCGGGAACTGGCAAAACGCGCCGGAACCACTGCTTCCATGCTCAGTCAGATCGAAAGAAATCTGGTAAATCCGTCTATAAGTACGTTAAAAGCCATTGCTCAGGCTTTGGAAGTACCCATGTTTAAATTTTTCAAAGAAGAACAGCCACAGGTGCAGATGATCGTAAGAAGAGGAGAAAATAAGACCATAGGCCATCCAGACGCAGATCTGTCCTATACTCTTTTAACGCCAGATGTAAGAGGAAACATTGAATTTTGCAGGATGTCTATTCCGCCGGGATTCACCTCTGGAAGGATGCCCCAGGAACATACGGGAGAAGAAGTGGCTTATGTGATGCAGGGAAATGTAGAGATCACAGTTGCAGGAACTTCTTATTGCCTGGAAGAAGGGGACAGTATACGGATCCCGCCTCTGACCGCTCATCAATGGGAAAATCAAAGTGGTACAACAGTACAGGTTATCTTTGCTATTACGCCTCCAAGCTTTTAATCAAATCAGGGAAATGAAAGGGCAGTTAAAAAAATTAAATACAAAAACAGTACATGTTAAGTCGTGGTTAAAAAAAACCGCGGCTTTTTGTTATATTTGCACATAAAAATATAGTTATAGTTACAAAAATGTAAAATATAAATAAATACCCTTTACAAAATGTAAAGTATGAATTAATATATGATTAAGTCACAATTAACAAATCTGAAGCATATTTTCACAAAAGAAAGGAGTACAAAGGTATGGAAGAGGGAAAGAAATTGGAATTTTACGGAGGCAACGGAATGTCATTGATACCGTTTATTGTATTTATCGTAATTACAATAGGGCTATCATTCATCAATGCGGCAGATCTGAATATGATGATTGCTTCCGGTGTGATCGGGCTGATCGTTGGCATGTTTCTGGTAAAAGATAAGCCAAGATACTGGGATATCGTACTGGAAGGCCTTGGAGATAAGATGGCGATGACAGCTGTGCTTATCTGGCTGGTAGTAGGTATTTACGGTTCCTTATTAAAATCAGGTCACCTTGTAGAAGGTCTTGTATGGCTGAGTGTTAAACTGCACTTATCAGGATCCGGCTTTTGCGTGGCAACCTTTTTGTTTTCAGCAACTTTCGCTCTGGCTACAGGCGCTGCTTTTGGTACAGTAGCAGCAATGAGCTATATACTGTATCCGGTAGGTATCCTTATGGGATGCAATCCTGCAGTTTTAGGCGGCGCTATTATTTCTGGTGCGATTTTTGGAGATAATATTGCACCAGTGTCCGATACTACTATTGTTTCTACTACAGGACAGACTTACACGAAAAAGTCAGGATCTGCAGAGATTGGCGGAGCAGTAAAAGACCGTTCTAAATATGTAGTTGTTACCTTTATCCTTTCTGTGATCCTGTTTGCCATTTTTGGCGGTGCAAAATCTGGTCAGGGACTGGATTCAGCGGTTGCTGCAGCATTACTGGCTGATAACCAGAACCCTGCAGGTCTTCTGATGCTGGTTCCAACTGTAATCGTTATTGCAATGGCAGTTATGGGACACAACCTGTTTGTAACACTTCCTGTTGGTATTATCATTGCATTGATCGTAGGTTTGGGAGGCGGACTTTTCGGTATTTCAGATCTGTTCCGCATTGAAAATGGTACAGCAATGGGAGCTTTCCCAGATGGTGTTGCCGGAATGCTCAGCGTATGCATTTTGTTAATGGTAGTTGTTTCTATGGGATCGCTGCTGATTACCAGTGGATATATGGGTGAACTGGTAGATCGTCTTAGTAGAAATATAAAAACAACCAGAGGAGCAGAACTTCTTATTTTCCTGTTCAGCAGTGTATTTTCACTTTTGATCAGTGCTATTAATACGATTCCAAATATCTGTGCCTCTCCGTTAGTAAACGCAGTAGGACAGAAAGAAAAGATCCATCCATACAGAAGGGCTAATTTCCTGGCAGTAGCCTGCGACTCATTTAATGCCTGCATGCCGTTTGGCGGAAGTGTTCTGCTGTTATTAGGTATTATGAAAACACTATCTACAACTTATGACTTTGTAGAAGTATTATCACCAAATGCTTTCTTGTTTACTTGCTTCTACCCATGTATTTTGTGGTTTGTAATGTTGATTGCTATCTTAACTGGATGGGGACGCATTTATGAGGGTGAGAATGGTGAGCCGGTAAAAGAAAAACCGGAAGATTAAAAACGTATAATCCCGGAATCGTGCACAGAAAGATTCCGGGAGAACATAAACTGCTGCAGGAGGAAGATAGAATGATAGAAGCGTTTACGTTAAAGAGCCGCGGAAAAGATATGGTGTGCCTGTTAGAATATAAAGATCCGTCTGTTCGTGGAAAAAAGGTAGTTCTTTATAAACATGGTTTTTTTGGGAATAAAATAACACCTCACCGTATTATGGTAAATGCCAGTCACGAACTTCAGAATGAAGGTTATACGGTCTGCCGTTTTGACTGTGTAGGCGCAGGAGACAGTGAAGGTGACAGTCATTACACTACCATTTATGGAGAGATTGAGGACACAAAAGTAGTTCTTCATTGGATAGAAGAAAATATAAAACCAGAAAAATTTATGATATTAGGTTATAGCATGGGAGGCATTGTTACCTCCGTACTGTGCAATGAAGTGCCGTTAGATGGTATTCTGCTTTGGAGCCCCTGCAGTGAGCCATATACGAATTTCCGTCATCTGTTAGGTGCTGATCTTTTTGACCGGGGCATCAAAGGGGAAGATGTAGATTTTATGGGTGATCTGGTATGCCATGAATTTTTTGAAAATCTGGATGCACCTGAGATTAACCCGTTGGAAGCGATTAAAAAATTTAAAAAACCTTTGCGGCTGATCCAGGGAGATGGGGATCAGGATGTTCCAGTATATAATTCAGCAAATTATGAAAAAACAGTGCCGGGTGCCGTCCGTCATGTAGTTTCTGGAGCTACTCATGGTTATGATAAGGTATCATGGCAGAGAGAATTGTTGGATTATACGAAAAAATATGTAAATGAAATAATGGGAGACTAGTGTACTGTATCACTCATATTTTGTACAATGAAAGTGAGTGAGACAATATACAAGTTGAAAGGATAGAGCAGGATATGATGAAAAATATACAGGAAATGGAAGACAAATTTCCTTTAATAAAAGATATGGAGCAGGCTCGCGAAGTCATATGGATCAACCCCCATCTGTCCTCTATGAAAGAAATTGTGAAAAAACAGTCTCTTTCTATGGCGGATATTGACGATGCAGAACGCAGATGGGATCGATTTGCTCCTTTTATTAGAAGAGCATTTTCGGAAACAGAAGAATCTGGAGGCCAGATTGAATCACCGTTAAAAGAAATACCGAAAATGAAACAGTGTCTGAATGAAAAATGGAAGGCAGAACTTGATGGATGTCTGCTGCTAAAAATGGACAGTGATCTGGCTGTAGCCGGATCAGTAAAGGCGAGAGGCGGTATTTATGAGATACTGAAACATTCAGAAGACCTGCTTCTTTCAAAAGGAATGCTGAAAGAAGGAGAAAGCTATGAAAAATTAGCACTCCCAGAATTCAGAAAATTTTTTAGTCAGTATTCCATCCATGTAGGATCTACGGGTAATCTGGGTTTATCTATTGGTATTATCAGTGCGGCATTAGGATATAATGTAACGGTTCATATGTCTATGGATGCAAAACAGTGGAAAAAAGACCTTTTGCGCCAAAAAGGAGTCCATGTGATAGAATATGCCTCTGATTATAGTGAAGCTGTGAAGCGCGGACGCAAATTGGCTGAAGAAGATCCGATGAGCTATTTTGTGGATGATGAAAATTCTGTAAATTTGTTTTTAGGTTATTCCGTAGCAGCTAAGCGTCTGAAAAAACAGTTGGAAACAGCAGGCGTGTCTGTGGATAGTGAACATCCGCTGTTTGTATATATTCCCTGTGGAGTAGGCGGTGCGCCAGGCGGTATAACGTTTGGTTTAAAGCAGGTATTTGGAGATAATGCATATTGCTTTTTTGAAGAACCGGTACAGGCACCCTGTATGCTTTTGGGGGTTATGACGGGGCTTCATAATGATATTTGTGTTCAGGATATCGGACTTTCCGGAAAGACGGAAGCAGATGGATTGGCAGTAGGAAGACCTTCGAAATTTGTAGGAAAAGTGATCACACCTATGTTGGCAGGAGAATTTACAATAAAAGATGAAGAATTGTATCACTTTATGGGTGTATTAAAAGATAAAGAGGGTATTTTTATAGAGCCAAGTTCCTGTGCTGCTTTTATGGGACCGGCAAAAATATGTTCCAGTGAAGAAGGAAAGCAGTTTTTAAAGTCCCATGGTCTGGAAAACAAGATGAAACAGGCGGTTCATGTTGCCTGGGCGACAGGCGGAAGCTTGGTTCCGGAAGAAGTACGCAGACAATATTATGAAAAGAGTACAAGGCTAGAGAGCTGTTGAGGATGAACTTGGGTGCATCTTCTCGATGAATCACTTGACAAAAACACGCCCCACAGGTATACTAGATAGGCATAAAATTGTTATAAAGTTTCCACGCAGCCGGGGAGATAGCGGTGCCCTGTATCTGCAATCCGCTCCAGCAGAGGTGATGCCTTGCCCCGGACCGACCATTGCAAAGCTGCCTTGTGTAAGTGGCGTTGACGTTTGGGTCTTACGCAACGGAAACCTGTGAACCGTGTCAGGGCAGGAATGCAGCAGCACTAAGCAGGACCTTTCGTGTGCCGTAAGGCAGCCTGGACTGAGTTAACTGCATGAGTAACGTTTGTGATGACGGTACAAAGCAAGGCGCGTGGATTTCTATTTATAAAATATTAAACCTGCAGGCTTTGGAGAAATCCAGTGTCTGCAGGTTTTTTATGTCCAAATTCAGCTGTTGGCCTTTGGGGAAAATGCGCTTGCCCCTTGAAAACCTTTGCGCTATAATTACATAATGGGTATAATAGAAGCATTCACTGATTTCTGACTATGGAGGAAATGCAATATGAGAAGAATTGGTATCTTGACAAGCGGCGGTGACTGCCAGGCATTAAACGCAACCATGCGCGGTGTAGCGAAAGCTCTGTACAACATGTTGGATGATGTAGAAATCATCGGATTTGAAGACGGATATAAAGGCCTGATGTATGCAGATTATCAGATTATGAAGCCAGCGGATTTTTCAGGTATTCTTACTCAGGGCGGAACCATTCTTGGAACATCCCGTCAGCCATTTAAGCAGATGCGGGTTCCAGATGAAAATGGTCTGGATAAAGTAGAGGCTATGAAACATACCTATAAAAAACTGAAATTAAGCTGTCTGGTAGTTTTAGGTGGAAACGGAAGCCAGAAAACTGCCAATATGCTCAGCGAAGAAGGTTTGAATGTAGTATCTCTTCCAAAGACCATTGACAATGATCTGTGGGGAACAGATATGACATTTGGATTCCAGAGCGCAGTGGAGGTAGCTACCAATGCTATTGACTGTATCCATACAACAGCGGCTTCCCATGGAAGAGTCTTTATTGTAGAAGTTATGGGCCACAAAGTTGGCTGGCTTACCTTATATGCGGGGCTTGCAGGCGGCGCGGATATCATTCTTCTTCCGGAGATCCCATACGATATCAAGGCAGTCTGCGATGCTATTACCAAACGGACAAAAGCCGGAAAACGTTTCTCGATCCTTGCAGTGGCTGAGGGAGCTGTTTCAAAAGAAGATGCTTCCATGTCCAAGAAAGAATTAAAAGAGAAGAAGAAAAATGGCGTTGTTTATCCATCTGTAGCATATGAGATCGGTGCCCGCATTCAGGAAGTTACAGGCAGTGAGGTAAGAGTTACGGTTCCAGGCCATATGCAGCGTGGCGGAGAGCCGTGTCCATATGACCGTGTGCTGGCAACCAGACTGGGAGCAGCAGCGGCAGAGCTTATTATAAGCGAAGAATATGGTTATATGGCAGCTTTAAAAAATAATGAGATCACCAAAGTACCATTATCCGAAGTGGCCGGAAAATTAAAAATGGTAGATCCAAAATGCTCTATGATCAAAGAAGCAAAGAGGATCGGCATCAGCTTTGGTGATGAGTAAAAATAAGGAGTAAGAAAATGTCGTATACGGCATTATATCGAAAATGGCGTCCTGTCTCTTTTGAAGATGTAAAGGGACAGGACCCTATTGTCCAAACCTTAAAAAATCAGATCACATCCGAACGTATTGGACATGCATATTTATTTTGCGGAACAAGAGGTACTGGTAAGACCAGTATTGCAAAAATATATGCAAGAGCGGTAAACTGCGAACATCCCGTTGATGGAAGTCCATGCAATGAGTGTGCTTCCTGTAAATCTATTTTAGCAGGCACATCCATGAATGTAGTGGAGATCGATGCGGCATCTAATAACGGTGTGGAAAATATCCGTGATATCAGGGAACAGGTCCAGTATCCGCCTACAGAGGGAAAATACAGAGTTTATATTATCGATGAGGTTCATATGTTATCCATCGGTGCATTTAACGCTCTGTTAAAAACACTGGAAGAGCCGCCATCTTATGTAATATTTATTCTGGCGACTACAGAAGTGCATAAAATACCCATCACCATTCTTTCACGGTGTCAGAGATATGATTTTAAGCGTATTTCCCTGGAGACCATTGCAGGAAGACTGCGTCAGCTGACAGAGGCAGAGCATATTGAAACTGAAGATAAGGCTCTTATGTATATTGCTAAAGCGGCAGACGGTTCCCTGCGAGATGCATTAAGTCTTTTGGACCAGTGCGTGGCCTTCCACTATGGAAAATTACTGACTTATGAAAATGTCCTGGATGTCCTTGGAGCAGTAGATTCCGGTGTATTCAGCAGCATGTTTAATGCAGTGATCGAAGGACGAACGAAAGACTGTATTACCCAGTTAGAAGAGATCGTGATTCAGGGGCGTGAATTAGGCCAGTTTGTCACGGACTTTATCTGGTATCTGCGGAATCTGCTATTGATCCAGAGTGCAGATGATGCAGAAGGCCTTCTGGATATGTCAGAAGAAAATTTAAAACAGTTAAAAGAAGATTCCACAAAAACAGATGGAAATACATTGATGCGTTATATCCGTGTGCTTTCTGAACTTTCCAATCAGCTGCGATATGCCAGTCAGAAACGTGTTATGGTAGAAGTTGCCCTGATCAAGCTGACCAGACCATCTATGGAACCGGATCTGGATTCCATTCTCCAGCGGTTAAAACAGCTGGAGGCAGCGGTAGAAGATCTGGAAGCAGGGGGATTTATGCCAAAGACAGGCGTCCCGGTACAGATGGGCATGGCACCGGCAAATACAGGTATGCAGGGTGTACAGTCTCAGATGGCAGGCACTTCGGTACAGGCGGCAGCAGGTGCTCAGGGCATTCCTGGAGGAAATGTATCTGAGGCAGCAGGAGCAGCCATTGCTCCGCCAAATCAGGTCAGCCTCCCACCGGCCCAGTTAGAGGACTTAAATCTCATCCGCAATGAGTGGGCGAAGATCATACGGAGCGCAGGAGGCAGCGCAAGAGCCTGTTTTAGGGATACAGTGGTAGAACCTGGCGGAGAAGGCTGTCTTACCATTGTATTTCTTG